>OCTX014526440.1_pt1 | contig 41450 bp, 40 predicted proteins | sample 1539691 | NCBI WGS metagenome assembly OCTX01 (sample SAMN02144231, study PRJEB22623) | gut metagenome | biome: sheep rumen | host: Ovis aries | place: New Zealand
GAAAATGAGCCCGGTACAATACCGAACTCACTTTCAAAATCAAGTCAAATAGATTTAATAATCCGTCCAACTTTTTGGGGTCACCTCATTGAGGGTGCTCTTTTTTTTTGTGTTGCTTATTTCTTTGTGAGTTATTTCAACTCCTGCAGGGCTCGTTTTAATTCTTTGTCGTAGCGGAGGTTAAATGCTGCTTGACCTTTCTGGTAATAATACCGTAAGACGATATCGGAGCCTAACATTTGTTTCACTTCCTCTTTGTTGCGAGCAATAGCATCGCGAAAATCAGGGATTAATACAGGCCGAAGTGCTTCTAACTGCGCAATAGTGGCAGAGTCAATGTCTTCGTGTTTCGCCATTTTAAGCATATCATCGAAGAATTTACTGGTCTCTGTCTCGTATTTAAATTCTTTTTCGTCCAAGAATTTGCAGAATTCTTCTATTTCATCGTCTGTAAGTTCGAATATCTCCGGTGATGCAATACTATCGTGCTCCCGGTGATAGCGGGTTGCAAAATCAAAGAAATAATTATTGATATAGAGCGAGTAGGTAATATCTACTTTTGCGCTGTCGTTCATCACAATATCCGGCAATATACCTCCGGCTGTGTCGCGTTTCAGTTCATGTCCTTTCTGCCGCTCGCTGTAGTCTATGGCCTGGATGCATCTACCGGATGGCAGATAATATTTGCTGGTAGTGATTTTTACATGTCCGTCATAGGCAACAGGCCGGATATTCTGTACTAAACCTTTGCCGAAAGTACGCTGACCTATTAGTTTTGCACGACCTAAATCTTGTAGCGCACCGGAGACAATCTCACTTGCTGAGGCGGAGTTTTTATCCACCAGCACTACCAGCGGCAGATCTTTATATCGAGGGTTATTGCGCGTCTTATATACATAATTACTTCGCGCAGTTTTGCCGCGTGTCTCTACTACCTTTGTGTCTCGGTCTACAAATAAGTTCACTATCTGTAGTGCTTCTTCCACTATTCCTCCACCGTTGCCGCGCAGGTCCATGATCAGTCCCCGAGCACCTTTGGTATAATAGAGCTCGTCCAGCGCATTGCTGAAGGCTTGTGCCGAGCCTTCTGTGAACTCATTGAAACTGATGTAGCCAATAGGTGTAGTTAAACTGTCCGCTTGAATCAGGGTATAATAGCTCACCGGCTCCAGATGGATATCTTCACGTACGATAGACACTTTGAAAGTTTTCTTCTCTCCCTCGCGCTCCAGTTCTAATACTACGGTACTTCCCGGCTCACCGCGCAGTAAATTGCTCACTTCGCTAACTGTCAGACCTTTGGTTGTCTTGCCGTCCACGCTCACAATCCTGTCTCCTGCCAAAACTCCGGCTCTTTGTGCCGGCTTTCCTTCATAGGGATTGACAGCATATGTTTTACCGTCTCTCTGCTGGATGATGCTTCCTATGCCGCCGTACTTGCCGGTGGTCAGCATACGCAGATCCTTGTCTTTCTTTTTCGGATAATAGACGGTATAAGGATCAATTTTCCGCAGCATGGCATTGATTGCTGTTTCTGTCAAATCCTCATAATTAAGCGTATCCACATAGTTGACATCCACTTGTCGCAGCACATCGTTGAAGATGGCGATGCATTCGTCTGCCCGGGTTGTTGCTCCGCGCTCCTGCGCGAAAGCAGAGTAAGGAATAATGAATAAGGATAAAAAACTTATTACTATCAGCCTCTTCATGGTTGTCTTTGTTCTTTCAGCGTTAGCGGTCTATCTCAGTTTGTTCGGTACAAAATCGCTTACGTCCTTGCCGTACGCATAGAGGTCGCGCACAAGGGTAGAGGAGATATGTGCGTACTCCGGACGGGTGTAAAGAATGATAGTCTCCACGCCGCCGAGTTGCTTGTTGGCTTCTGCCATGTTACGCTCATACTCAAAGTCCTCCACGCATCGGATACCGCGCAGAATGAACTGTGCCTCTTGCTCTTTGGCGAAATCCACCGTCAAACAGTCATAAATAGCAACCTTTATGCGCGGCTCATCTGCAAAAATCTTACGGATAGCCTCCTCGCGTTCACGAATGGGGAATGTCTCTTTCTTCGTGCTGTTGCGTCCGATACCAATAATAATCTCATCAAAAATCTCCAAGCCACGTTTCACGATGTCATAGTGGCCTACTGTGAAGGGATCGAATGATCCCGGGAATATAGCTTTTTTCATCTCTTTAAACTTTTACTTCAAAACTCTTCCGGTAATTTATTTCCGGAAAACTATACATTTCAATTAATTTGTCTTTCAGAAATTTCTCGTCTTTGTTCGGAATATCTATCTTCGCCAACCGGCTTTCTATATATGCTTCAAAATCTGTGCCATGTTCATAGATTTCATACCCTTGATGAATATGGCGGTCGATGATATCGCATATATGTTGCAGTTGGTCATGAGCCGGCTGCTCGCGGTATTCCGGATGTGCTGCCAGCATTGCGTCAATCTCGGGATTGATGCTTGGAGTTAACCGATAGACCACTCTTCCTTTGTAGCCTTCAATGCCGGTCTGCATGGATACGACGTCATCCCGTTTGGTCTTTCTCCATTTGGGGTTATCTCTTCTCAACTGCATCTCAGCGGCTTTGAGATAGTCGCAGGGGTCGTATTCGTATGTAATGCTTACGGGGCATATATTGAGCGCTTTCACTTTTTCGTATAACTCGCCATCGCCCATCGTCAGCATATGCAGCACGCTTGCTTGTGTCAGGTCGTTGCTGTCTTTGGCACGTCCTTCCCGCTGTGCCAACCATATTGATTTGCCTCGTCCTCTTAGCTGACGGATATAAGCCGACAGATGTTGCGAGTTCTCTAATTGCTTATGCGCACCCGCACCTCGCTTGACGGCAAAGCAACGCAGGTATTTCATCACATGTTCAATCCAGGGTTTTGCGAACAAATTATCTCCTACACCCATATACGGCCGAATGAAATAACGGGTTCTTAACAGATACGAAAGCCAAGCAGCATCCATGATGATATCGCGGTGGTTTGTCATGAAAAACGCCCCGTGTTTGATATCTTTTTCTATTTGCTTGCGGTCACCCAGATAATCCAGTTTCAGGCTCTTCGTTCGTTTCCATGCCCACACCTGCAGGATAGGGAACACTATCAGGAAATCTGTTATCCACAGAATCCCACCTACGCGGTATGCCCGTATGTCCTTAAATTCATCCTTCATAATTCTCCAATGCTGCTTTGCTTGCTTCGCGGTACGCCACCATTAGTCCTCCGGTGCCTAATAGTGTGCCGCCGAAATAGCGCACGACCACCACTAAAATATTGTCCAGACCGCGGGCGTCAATGGATCGCAAGATAGGTGCACCGGCTGTGCCGTGCGGTTCGCCGTCATCTTTGGTTCGCCATAAGTTCGGTCCCAGACGATAGGCATAGCATACATGCCTGGCGTCGTGGTATTTCTTTTTGTACCATGCCACGCGGGCTTTTGCTTCCTCTTCATCCTTAATCGGTTCGGCGAAGCCCAGGAATTTACTTCCTCTGTCTTTATATATGCCTTCTGCGGCCATTTATTGAATTCGTTTCTTGTTGTTTTGAATCACAATACCGTGATAATTGCTGTCCACCGGACGTCCGAGCAGGTCGTATGCTTGTCCGTTCAAGGGACTTTCTGTCTTTTCTATTAGTTCCGTAGTTGGCAACTCTCCATTAAACTGAAGCGAAACACTTTGCAGTTTCGGCTGGCTCCATTCGAACACATTCGTTACGCGTAGCTTGTACGTTCCTTGTTCTACGCCCGACAGATTCCAGACGCCGTTCTCCGTCATATCGCCTTGAGTCCACGTACGCTCAGTGCCGAAGGTAGATGCGCTGCTGTTGAGCAGTTCCATCTGCCATTCGTGTCCGTTAGGATAATAGCCCACCATTGATATATTATACTCGCCCGGGAAGCGCAGATAGACATTCCATTCCGCCCAGCGATCGAGGTTGACTGCATCGTTAGGGCCAAAATCGAAATAATCGGTGTTATACCAAGTCATGTTGTCGCTGTAGGATGTTACGTTCGCTTTGTTGAGCGTAGCCGGCAGTTGAATTACGTCGTCAAGCGGCTGCGGAGGTTCGGGAGTCGAACCGCCGGATACAACGACCGAAGCATTCAGTTTGTTCATGCCCGTCGAAGCCTCCCATACTTCGCTGTTGGCGAACCGTACGGCATAAGCAGGGTTGTCGGCAATGGAGGCGTATTTGTCCGGCAGGTAAAGATACAATTGGTAGGTGCCGGACGGGAGGTTGGCGGGAATAGTGATCTGCTCGTTGATAGTGGTCACTACGCCGTTTGGGGGCCATGTGCGCGGGTCGGATTGCAGCTTGATTTTATAACTGGTATTTCCGATTTTCAGTACGATATATGCCGACCTTTCGTTGTACAGCGGTGCGTAGCCTACGTTCTTGATTTTGATGCTGATGTTTGCTTTTGCACCGGCTGTAACCTGGTCGGGCAGGGTAGCGCTTACCAGTTGGTATCGGTAGCCCATGTTACGGTTCAGTTCGTCGAACGTGCCGTTGTTGCGCCACATGTTTGTCACCACGGTCGAATAACCGCTCTGGATGAACGTCCAGTGGAGGCGACTCATCTCGGCTACAGTAGCGTTACGCGAGGCCTCGGTCTGTGCCTGGCTCGCATTGGTGATATCGCTCTCACCGCCGATAGGTACGTAGAGTGTCTCTTGTGCCAGATAGGGTTTCTGCTTTGCCGTGTCAGTATAGGTGCCCATGTTATCCGCGTGATAGAGAAATGCATCGTTGTGGTGTCCCAGACGGGCTTTGGGCGTGTTCTTCCATGCCTCCGAAGCATTCAGCGGGGTGGTGTTGCCTATATAGCTTGTTTTGAAGAGCGGCGTGCGCAACTGGATGCAACGGTCAGCCGGCACAGCGTCTAACAGCGCATCCACCACTTGCCGACGGGCATTGTTGGTGGTCGTAGCGTGGTTGCCGTAGTTGCTGGTGTAGTACCACTCGCCCCAAGCTCCAATGATTCCGGCTTGAAAACAGAAGATCACGTCCGCGTTTGCCTGCCAGTGGCTCTTGTACTGGTTGATATGGCTATGGACGATGTCAAACGGCGCATCGATAGCGGTGTCATTCTCATCCCGGTCTGCATAGGAAAAACGGATGATGGCTTTCATTCCTTTGCTGCGGAGCACCGCCATATCCTCGTCAAAACCGTTCAGTACGGCGTCGGGCAGGGTAGTGGTCGAGCGGAAGTTCTTCAGGTAGTAATGCACCAGAACAATAGATCCTTTGTCATTGTTGGCATGGGCGGAAAGGGAACTCTCTTTTCCCTTCACTCCGTACGGTTTGCTTTGGCTTAGATTGCCTGTTAGCATGGTGATAAAACCTCTCTCCGGGTTCGGAAAGATAGAGGTATTGTCTGCCTTGTAAGTAACAGAGGCGGCGTGCATCGAAGCACACAGACCCAGGCAGATTAGTGTCCAGTAGATTTTTTTCATATTCCTAATTTCTTCCGGATGTCTTTCGGAATAGCGTTCTTATGCACTAAGATATCATTCGTCTTGTATTGCATGAACGCTTCGGAAACGTACCAGATACCTTTGTAGTTGGAGCGCATAGTGCCCCAGCTGTTCTTGATCATGTAGTATTTCTTGCCGTTCTGGTCTTTGGCGGTGCCGAATATCTGCATGCCGTGGTCGTCCGTATTTTCCCAGTTGTCAAAGGCATCCTGCCGCATCTGCTGGGTGATGGTTTTCTCCGGCAGCGGTTTCTTGGTCAGTTCCTCTTTCTTCTTGTCGTTACTCATGCCGACCCATTTCGCCATATCGGAACCTGTGATGTCTGCTCCGTGGTCGTCGTCCGGCACTACACCGATGCCTTTGCGGGTGAAGCCCAACTCCGAGACATCCGCCGCCCAAGCAAGGGTGTAACCGTTCGCTATCGCGTGGTCAATGATGCGCATCATATCCTCCATCGGCACGTTGTACATCTGGTCCATACGCCAGTTGTCCGGCACCTCCAGCGCGAATTTCTCATAGAACGGATGATGAGTGTAAGAAGTGATAGATACGTAGTTCTCTTCTTTGAGCCCGAGGCTTTCGACGAAGTTCTTCGGCGTGTATTTTTTGCCTTCGTACTCAAACTCTTCGGGACATTTGCCGAGGTACGTGTCGTAAATCGCCTGCAGCCCCTCTTTCCACACCGGACTAAGTTTCTTCAAGCTCTTGAGACCGTTCAGGTATCCGCCTGCCACTTTGTCCAACTCGCTATGAACGGGCAGCGTGTCGTTCTTCGTCCATCCGTATCGGATTCCCGGCATCGCTTCCTGCGGCACCAAGCCGTAGTGCTCCATGCAATAAATGACATCGTATGCCGATCCTCCTGGTGCAAAATGCGGTTCGTTGTACAGACGCACGCAATATGTCGCACGGTCCATCATCGTCTTACTAACCACATACATCTCGCTGAAATCTACCTCTTTGCCTTTCTCGCGCAACACCTCGCTCTCGAGAAAACCGAGTGTGGAGAACGCCCAGCAGGTTGAACTTCTGTTTTGGTCTTTCACCGGCGTAATAGCCACGCTGTCTATCGTGGTGAAACGGAAACCTTCCGTCGTATCGCTTTTGACTTTCGTTGTATCATTCTGTGCTAAGGCTGAGATGCTGAAAGCACATGTTGCAATAAAAAACAGTCTCTTAATCATCTTATATGTCGTTTTTAAAATCACGGGATAATATACTATGTATATTATAGGGTGTGGTGGGATACGATATAATCCCTATATGCTCCCTATATGCCCTTTATTTTATCTTTATTCGGGGAATTCCATGAGATATGCTTTGATGAATGCATCTATATCTCCGTCCATCACAGCATTGACATTGGAGGTCTGGTAATTGGTGCGGTGGTCCTTCACGCGGCGGTCGTCAAAGACATAAGAGCGAATCTGGCTTCCCCATTCGATCTTCTTTTTGCCGGCTTCCACTTTTGCCTGTGCCTGACGCCGTTTCTCCAGTTCTAACTCATAGAGCTGACTTCTCAAATGCCGCAAGGCATTCTCGCGGTTTTTGGGCTGGTCGCGCGTCTCGGTGTTTTCAATCACGATCTCGTCCGGCTGGCCGGTTAAGGGATTGACGAATTTATAATGCAAGCGCACACCGGACTCCACTTTGTTGACGTTCTGTCCGCCTGCACCGGATGATCGGAATGTATCCCAACTCAGGCCGGCAGGATTCACCTCCACTTCTATCGTGTCGTCGATGAGCGGCACTACGAAGACGGAAGCGAACGAAGTCATGCGCTTTCCTTGTGCGTTATACGGGCTGACGCGCACCAGACGATGGACGCCGTTCTCCGATTTGAGATATCCGTAGGCCATATCGCCTTCGATATTGAATGTGACGGTCTTGATACCCGCTTCGTCGCCTTCCTGCAGGTTGGCGATCGTCACTTTGTAGTCATGCTTCTCGCAATACCGCTGGTACATACGCATTAACTGTTCCGCCCAGTCCTGCGCTTCGGTACCTCCTGCGCCTGCTACTATCTTGAGCACAGCCGGCATCTGGTCTTCTTCATGCGAAAGCATGTTTTTCATCTCCAGGTCTTCGACCTCCTGCAGCGCGTGCGCGTAAGCGGCGTCCACCTCTTCTTCTGAAACCAATTCCTCTTTGTAATACTCAAAACTCAGCGCCAGTTCTTCCACTGCCGCCCGCACACCTTCGTAGCCCTCGATCCATCGTTTGATGCCTTTGACCTTGCGCATCTGCGCTTCTGCGGCTTTAGCATCGTCCCAAAATCCCGGGGCCTGGGTGTGCAACTCTTCTTCCTCCAACTGAATACGTTTCTCGTCGATCTGCAGATACGCTTTCAGTTTGTCAGCTCGTTGCTGTACGTCTTTTAATTGTTCTATTGTTATCATTTTACACTTGTTTATGCACGTATAATCCCGGCAACATGGTCTTTTTAATACCATCTATGCACGGTCCAAACAGATAGAGGGGATACGGACTCCATACATCGCGTGTCCATTCTACGCAGTACCGCCTCGGACGAATATCAACTGCTGTCGGATTGCTCTTCGGTACCAGCGAGTTCGCCAAATTGGTAAACAGATCCGCATGGTCGGTGACAATCTTGTATGGGATATTATCTTCTTTGTGTACCAATACATCCAGCCCGTGGTATTGCATGCAGAATGTACCGGTTGTTTTGTCTTTGTCGCCTTTGTAGGAAGCGTCGATGTCATCCACATGGCAGGTGCAGGTGATGCCCACCAGCGGCCGGATGAACGGATTCATGTCCTCCAACTCTATTTCCTGTCCCTTCATCGCGAGCGAATAAGAAGAGGCTTTATCCATGTGGATATCGTATGTGGCATCGATATGACCTTTTTTGCCGAACGGCGCTTTGGCATGATTATGCCATACGGTTCCCGGATGGTTGGATACGTTCGTCAGCCATAAGCGTATGTCCTGGCAGTGGAGTTTGCCGCAGTTGATGTCCGTAGTGAATAGTTCTACGTCAATCTTCCGTGCCAGCGCTTCGATTTTCCGGATGCGGAAAAGCAGCGGTATCTGGCGCAGGAACTCTTGCGGTGTCCCGAATGGTTTTTTCGGTTTGAAACGCTCGTCGCGGCATACATGCATGCGGCGGACATCCACGTCAATCTTCTCCAAACTGCAATCCTGCGTCAGTATTTTGCGTAGGGGGTTCAGTGGCGAAGTGGCCAGACTATTCAACTCCAGGTCAATCCATGTAATCGGTTCTTTCGCGAGCGCCGCCATGTGTTTGTGGTCCACAATATTGCGGATTCGGGTATATCCCATTGTGATGGATCCTTCGTTCTCCGTGGCCAGCTCATGCGCCTCCATCTCCATCATGCCGTCCGGCAACTCTATTTTCGCAGCTGCCAGGCTGAGTGAATAAACGCTGTCGTTGTAGCTGAATACAGAGTCTGCAAAATTATAGGCGATGTCGTGTATCTCGGTAGACAAACTGTCGGTAGAGACATATAGCGGGCTGCGTGTGCTGCGAAAGCGGGCACAAAGGTCGCTTATCTCTATATGGCGCACGTCCAATTTCCGAAGCCATACGCTCGCTTTCTCCAGAGTGGTGTCTTTCGGAAACTCCGGCAGAATGGATTCGGGATGCTCTTCGTCCAGGTATATCAATACCTGCGCGTCATCCACCGACACTTTGAATATCGAGAGCCTGCGGTATTTCAGCAGTTCGATATAGTTGATATTCCATATCGCGAGAGTGGGGATATGCATCGCCAGACCCGGCGCACGCTCTCCCGTCCCTTCGTCCTCCAGAGTCAGACTATGGGTACCGAACGTGATGTCTTTGACGATAGCCGAACCACTCAGCAGGTTTAGATACACACCTCCTACCGTTGCGTTTGCGTCCGGCAGGCTGTCAAAGGTCCTGCTGACTTCTTTTTTTACCAACTGAGAAGCAATGATATCTGCTCCTAAAAATACACCGATGACCAGCACAGCTAATGTGCCAATGACCCATAGAACTATTTTAGTTGGCTTTTTCACGTTTTATCCCATTTTAAAAATCGCCCGCAAAGTTACAACAAAAAAATGACATGTGCAAGTATATGCTGTTCTTTTTTTATTGTATGCCAAAATGGCAGAAAAAACACATGGCATGCATTTTGTTCTTGCACATATGGATTTTTTTTTGTAATTTTGCAGCGCATTTTGTGTAAATAACGAAACAACATATGAATTTTTTAGAGATTATTACCAAACTATTCGGTAACAAGGCGCAGAAGGATATGCGTGCTATTCAGCCGATAGTGGATCAGATCAAGGCAGTGTACGAGACGATAGATGCGCTGCCCAATGATGAGTTGCGTGCGCATTCATGGGCGCTGATGGACAAGCTGCAGGAGGCTGTCAGCCATCAGAAATCAGAAATCAGCCGTTTGAAGGCATCCATCGAAGGCACTCCGATTGAGAAGCGCGAGAAGATCTATAACGAAGTGGACAAACTGGAGAAGGAGATCAAGGAGGAGTACGAGCGCGTGCTCAACGAGATCCTGCCCGAGGCGTACGCTATAGTCAAGTCTGCAGCACGCCGTTTTGCCCAGAACGAAACCGTCGAAGTAACGGCTACTGATCTCGATCGCGATTTTGCAGCGAAGTACGATTTCGTAGAGATAGAAGGCGAAAAAGCCCTATATAAGAATCACTGGATGGCGGGAGGCAATGAGATCACATGGGATATGATCCATTACGACGTTCAGCTCTTTGGTGGTGTTGTACTGCATCAGGGTAAGATTGCCGAGATGGCAACCGGTGAAGGTAAGACGCTCGTAGCTACGCTGCCGGTGTACCTCAATGCTTTGACACACGAAGGCGTACATGTCGTTACAGTCAATGACTACCTTGCCAAACGTGACTGCGAGTGGAACGGTCCGCTGTATATGTTCCTGGGCTTGACGGTCGATTGTATAGATAAATACAAACCGAATTCGGACGAGCGCCGCAAGGCCTATGCCTGCGATATCACCTTTGGTACGAACAATGAGTTCGGTTTTGACTACCTGCGTGATAATATGGCTATCAGCCCGCTGGACCTCGTGCAGCGCGGTCATAACTACGCTATCGTGGATGAGGTGGACTCCGTCCTTATCGACGATGCCCGTACACCGCTCATTATATCCGGTCCTGTGCCCCGCGGCGAGGACCAGATGTTTGAGGAATACAAAGATCGCGTAGCCGCACTCGTACGTACTCAGACCACGCTGACTACCAAACTGCTCGCTGAGGCGAAAGCCAAGATGGGGTCGGAGGATGAGAAAGTGCGCGAGGAAGGCGAGTTGGCACTCTTCCGTTCGTTCAAAGGTATGCCTAAATCCAAAGCACTGATCAAGTTCCTCTCCGAGCCGGGTATCAAAGTGCGGCTGCAGAAAACGGAGGAGTTTTACCTGCAGGAGAACGAGAAGAACATGCATATTGCGACCGACGAACTCTATTTTGTCATTGACGAGAAGAACAAATCTATCGAGTTGACTGACAAGGGTATAGATGCTCTTACCGGCACGACCGACGACCCGAATTTCTTCGTTCTGCCGGATGTGGGAAGCGAAATGGCGGAACTGGAGAACGAGACAGCTCTCTCCGCCGAGGAACGCCAGCAGAAGAAAGACGATATTCTTACCAACTATTCCATCAAATCCGAGCGCGTACACACCGTACACCAGCTCCTCAAAGCCTACACCCTCTTCGAGAAGGATGTGGACTACATCATTGACGGCGGCGAGGTGAAGATCGTCGATGAGCAGACCGGACGTATCATGGAAGGTCGCCGCTGGTCCGACGGACTCCATCAGGCGGTAGAAGCAAAGGAAAATGTCAAGGTGGAAGGTGCTACCCAGACTTTCGCTACCATCACGCTGCAGAATTATTTCCGTATGTACCACAAGCTCGCCGGTATGACCGGTACCGCTGAGACCGAGGCGGGTGAGTTCTGGAATATATACAAACTGGATGTAGTGGTCATCCCGACCAACAAACCCATCGCCCGCAACGATATGAACGACCGTATCTATCGCACCAAGCGCGAGAAATACAACGCCGTCATAGACGAGATCGTGAACATGGTGAACCAGGGCCGTCCGGTGCTCGTCGGTACTACTTCCGTCGAGATCTCCGAACTCTTGAGCAAGATGCTCCGCTTGCGGAATATCAAGCATAACGTGCTCAATGCCAAGTTGCACCAGCAGGAGGCGCAAGTAGTAGCAGAGGCCGGTAGAGCGGGAGTGGTAACGATTGCGACCAACATGGCCGGTCGTGGTACCGATATCAAGTTGACACCCGAGGTGAAAGAGGCCGGAGGTTTGGCTATCATCGGTACCGAGCGGCATGAATCCCGTCGTGTAGACCGTCAGCTTCGCGGACGTGCAGGCCGTCAAGGTGACCCGGGATCCTCCGTCTTCTATGTATCGCTGGAAGACGATCTGATGCGTATGTTCGGTAGCGAGCGTATTGCAGGAATCATGGACCGTATGGGCTTCCAGGAGGGCGAGATGATCGAGCACTCGATGATATCATCTTCTATCGAGCGGGCACAGATGAAAGTAGAGGAGAACAACTTCGGTATTCGTAAACGACTGATTGAATACGACGATGTCATGAACCAGCAGCGTAACTTGATCTACGCGAAGCGCCGCCATGCTCTTATGGGTGAGCGTATAGGTGTGGATATCACGAATATGATCTATGAGACGGCTGAAGGTATATTCAACGACGCTCGTCAGGCAGGCGACTTTGAAGGACTGAAATTCGACGTTATGCAGACCTTTGCTATTGAGGTGCCGTTCGATGAAGATACATTCTTCCATGGACGCAAGAGCGAACTGAGCGAACAGTTGGCAGAGGCGGCTCTTGAGAGTTTCAAGCGCCATATGGACAAACTGATGCAGATTGCAGATCCGCAGATCCAGTATGTCTATGAGACCAAAGGACAGATGTACGAGAATATTCTCGTTCCGATAACAGACGGTAAGAAAGTATATAACATCGCTGTTAACCTCAAGGCTGCGGCAGAGACCCACAGCAAGGAGGTGGTCAAGGAGTTCGAGAAACGAATGTTGCTCTATGTCATCGATGACGAATGGAAAGAGCATCTCCGCCAGTTGGACGACCTTAAGCAGTCAGTTCAGAACGCATCTTACGAGCAGAAAGATCCGCTTTTGATTTACAAACTGGAGTCATTCAATATCTTCAAACAGATGCTTGATGCACTTAACCGCCGTGCTCTGGCGATTCTCCTTCGCGGCCAGATCCATGTTCAGGAGCCGGATAAGGTACAGCAAGCCCAGCAACAGCGTCGCATGGACTATAGCCGCTATCGGACTCAGAAAGATGCGGTGGCCCAGGCTGCGCAGGCTTCCGGTCAGGCTGCAGCAGCGGGTCATGACACCCGTGCGCAACAGCGGCCCGAACCGATTCATGTGGATAAGAAACCGCGGCCGAACGACCCGTGTCCTTGCGGATCCGGCAAGAAATACAAGCAATGCCACGGACGGATGAATCCCGCCGGAGTTTAAAATCATAATTCATGCTCTTGTGGCTAAGAAATTTGAACTTATAATAGCGTTTGTTGTATGTGCTGTCACTCATCTGGCAGCACAACAATTATATGTGGATACGTTCAAAATAGCAGACCGGCAGACGACAGCTGATATGGACGCGATCCTGCTGGATATGGTCTCGCGCCAGAGCGAACAGATTCATGCCGGAGACACGGTGGATACGCTCTCTCTCGAAGAGATTATGCGTCTTGACTCCATTCAGCGAGAAATGGCTGAGCTGGACTCCCTTAGGACGGTCAACGCCGCGCTGGAACTCCAGACACTGCCCAAAGCACCTGAGATAGTGATTGAGAAATCATGGATCAAGGATGAGGTGGAGGATCGCAACGACGTGCTGGAGGCTATCCGTAAGATGCGCTCGCCATGGCGCAGGGAAGCGACGCTCATGCTGCAAGTTACTCAAAACTATGTTACATCCAACTGGTATCAGGGAGGTTCGTCCTCCTTTGCCGGTCTGGGCATTGCGAAAGGACAGATCAGTTATATTTCCGACCGTTTTACCTGGGAGAATACCGGTGAATGGCGTATAGGCGGCTCTACGATTTCTGCCGACAGCCTCCATAAGGTCAATACTACGGATGACTTGTTTAGAATCTACAGCAAGGCGAACCTGCGTATTGTTCCGAAATTATTTGCTTCTGTCTCAGCGGAGATGGAGACGCGGTTTCTGCCTACCTATAAATCCAACTCGGTGGAGTTGAAGTCCGGTCCTTTCTCGCCTTTCCGATTCAATGCCGCTTTCGGTTTGGATTACAAGCCCGTGAGCGGTCTTTCCGTTTCTGTTTCTCCTATCTCGTATAAAGTGATCCATGTGATGGACACGGTGCGAGTGAAAGTAACCGAATATGGCTTGGAGGCCGGTCAGCGAACCCAGCATAATATCGGTTCGTCCGTCCGCGTGGAATATACATGGAAACCCGTGCGAGAGGTGGCGCTGGAGTCGAAATTCTACTTCTATACCAATTATCAGCATGTGGAGATTGATCTGGAGGTAAACTGCGATTTTATCATCAACCGCTTCATGTCAGCGCGCTTGATGTTGCATCCGCGGTATGACTCTTCTGTCATCATGGACGGTGATACACACGCTAAAATTCAATTCCGCGAATTGCTATCCGTAGGATTTGCGCATAAATTCAGATAAGTATGAGAAAAATCTTTGTTGTGATGATGGCTGCCGTGTTAGGCAGCGCTTCTTTGATGGCACAGGAGGTGCCTACAGCGCATTGGGAGGACCATCGTAATTCTTTATCGGTTAGTGCCGGTTACGTCAGTGGTTTTTTCTTCTCGAAACTGTTAGTTGCCTGGATAGGTCCGGCGGCAAGTCACGCCCGTAAGACCGACTATTACGGTAGCTATGGTTTGCAGTACCATTACCAGATCAACTCCTGGTGCCGAGTAGGTGCGAAATTTAACTGGGAAGGCGAGGATTATGATATGTGGACCGGTAAGAAGGATGACGCCTCAGCCGTGAAAAAAGGTGTTACTTTTGGGCATGCCTTGTCTCTGGTAGCCAGTGCGCAATTCACTTATCTCAATCGCGAACACGTGCAGTTGTATTCGGGGCTCGATGCCGGAGTAGGAACCTATATCTCCGATGTGAAATATCTGCCCGGATACGCGGATAGTGACGGTAATACCCATCCGGTTAATGCTACTTGGTTACCGGCCTTTAATCTCACGCCGATAGGTGTTGCTTTCGGCAGTTGGAGAGTGTTCGGATATGTGGAGACGAATATCGGCTACGAAGCCTTTGCCAAGGTTGGTTTAGGTGTGCATTTTTAACCTCAATGGTTTATTGGCATAGTTTCTCCAGCGCTTGCCATCTTAAATAACCTTCGTGACCGTATTTCCAGATATTGTATTTGATTTTCTCTAACGCCACTTCTTCGCCGAGGTGGCTTTTTGAGTAGAATTTATCGGCGTAGCAAATGATTTTCTCCTCAAGACTCTGCGGGCAATAGTCGCGTTCGGGGATAGGCAGTTCTTCTCGCTCCACTTGTTCAATCGTGATACCGGCTCCGGTATGCCGTTCTGCTACCAAGGCATGCTTCGGAAGACCTTCCTGCCGCAATAACTCTGCGCCGAGATAGCCGTGCTCGATATATTTGTGCGAACCGGTGCAGTGAATCTTCGGCGCGTTGCAAAAGATGATACCGATATCATGCAGCATGGCCGCTTCTTCTACAAACCTGCGGTCCACGAGTCCATCCTTCTCCCATTGCGGATGGGCGTCAATAATCGCCAGCGCGCGGTCAGCTACCTGTCTGCTGTGCGTCACTAAGATATGGCGCAACTCCGGTTGCCCTGCGTAGTACTTATCTATGAGTGCTAAATAATCAATCACAAATCCACAAATTCACCAATTACAAATATTTTTTCTCATCGAATTCCATTGAGGAACGCTTTTGCGTCCATTCTCTTTTTCCCCGGTGCTTGCAACTCCAGTATCCGAACTGCCCCTTCCTTGCAAGGCACAATTAGCTCCTTTGTACTTTTGTACTGCCCACTTGGCTCCCTTTGTACTTTCTCGACAGAGTAGATTTTGACGTTCTCAAAAATCTTCCCGTTGATTGTCAGGTTAGCCCATGCAGCGGGGTAGGGACTCAGGCCGCGGACGAAATTATGCACCTCTTCCGCGCTCATCTCGTCAAAAAGAATCTCGCAGTTCTCTTTGAATAGTTTCGGTGCCGGACGTAACTCCGCTATCTCCGGTTGAGGCGTGGTAGGCACAGCGATTCCTTTGTTCTCGCATTCGATAATCAGGTCCACCGTGCGGGTCACTAATTCGGTGCCCAGCGCCATCAGACGGTCATGTACCGAACCTACGTTCTCGTCTTCGCCTATAGGGATCCGTTCTTGCAGAATCATATTGCCCGTGTCGATCTCATGCTTCAGCATGAATGTCGTTGCTCCTGTCTCTTTGTCGCCGTTCATCACAGCCCGGTTGATCGGAGCAGCACCGCGGTATTGCGGCAGCAGCGAAGCATGGAGATTGAATGTACCCAGACGCGGCATAGACCATACTACCTCCGGAAGCATTCGGAAAGCTACTACAATCTGCAGATCCGCCTTATACGACCGCAGTTCCTCCAGAAAAGCTTCATCTTTCAGCTTCTCCGGTTGCAGTATTGGCAAACCGACCGAGAGAGCGTATTTCTTGACATCGGAGTACTGCACTTGGTGTCCGCGACCTGCAGGCTTGTCCGGCATGGTCACTACAGCCACTACGTTATACCCGCCTTCCACCAGGGCCTGCAGACTTGCTGCTGCAAACTCCGGTGTACCTAAATATACTATCCTTAAATCATTCTTAGTCATAACCTCTAAACCTCTTACCTCTAACCCTTCTCTCGATATTTCGGCTCGAGAGAAACCGGCTGTTTGTCCACTACCGGGCTCAGCGGCCGCTTGTACGCGCGTATAATAAGGTATGCGCCTAAGATGATAAACGGAATACTGAGCAGTTGACCCATATTCAGTATATGTCCCGCCTCAAAGGCTTCCTGGTCATTCTTGATAAACTCTAACAGAAAACGCGTGACAAAAACAATCTCCAGGAATACGCCGAGCAACAGTCCTTCGCGGCGACGTGCGTCCGTGTACCAGTACATCGGCCATGTGACGAGCAAGGCTACGAAGCAGTAGAGCATCTCGTAAATCTGCGTAGGATGGCAGGGAACGGTCTGACCGTCGCGGACGAAGATAAATCCCCATGGCAGGTCTGTCGGACCGCCGTATATCTCGCTGTTCATCAGGTTACCCAAACGGATGAGCATTGCCGTGAAGCAGACGCCCACGCATAGCCGGTCCAGGATCCACAGCCAGCTGGTGCCGAACTGCGGATAGCGGCTGAACTTGTATTTGTTGAGCAGAAAGGCTGCGGTAATCAATCCAATTGCGCCGCCGTGGCTGCTCAGACCGCCTTCCCATATCTTCAGCAGCATCAACGGGTGCTCGATATACGGGTTGCGATACGCGAACTCCCATGCCAGGAAATGCCAGGGCTTCGTCGAGATACGCATATACTCGCAGTACCCTGCCATAGCAGGATTCGTCACGTCGTGCCATTCGTAAAACCAGCAATGACCGAGCCGTGCACCTATAATCACGCCTGCAGCCATCCAGAAAAACATCTGGTCCGGCCATTCTGCAGGGCAATTCTCGCGCTTGTACATCCGTTCGTTTACTTGCCAGCAGATATACAAACCGATCGCCCATAGCAACCCGTACCACCGTATTCCTCCGTCCCCGAAATGGATTAATATCGGGTCTACATCCCAAATAATTGCATCAAATATCATTTTCCCCAATTCAGTTTTGTTCTCAAACTCTTCAAGAAACTGTTATCGCCGATTTGTACCACTTTGACGGTGTACGGAGCACGCTCGATATGCAGACTCATGTCGGTGCTCAGGCTCTGGCTGCGGCCGTCCACGGACACCATGTATGTGTCGTACCGGCTGCTCACGCGGATGTCAAAAGTCCAGTCGTCCGGCACTACAATAGGTTTGACCGTCAGGCTGTGCGGAGCGATCGGAGTGAGAATAATAGCGCGATTCTGCGGTACTACCAGCGGACCGCCGATAGACAGGTTGTAAGCGGTACTGCCGGTGGGCGTGGAGATAACCAGACCGTCCGAATGATACGTGTGCAGCAACTCGCCGTTTACTCTCGTCTCGATGGAGAGCATGTTCGTCAGACCTTGCTTCAGAATCGCTACTTCGTTCAGCGCATTCGGAGCCATTACAAGGTCGTTCCGGAAACTTCCCTCTTTGTCTGACACACTGACTCTCAGCAAACTGCGCTGCTCTATTGTGTATTCGCCGGCAACTAACTTCTGCAGTATGTCGTCCAGATTTTGCGATTGCACATCCGCCAGGAAACCCAGATGACCGACATTCACACCCAATATGGGGATGTTCTTGTCTCCGATAACAGCAGAAGAGGTTAAGAAAGTGCCGTCGCCGCCTACTGATAGCGCAAAATCGATCGGCTCGCCATAGACGTTCTCCGGCTGCTCGTCGCTGTCCCAGTTCTCCGGAAAACCGGGGTACTCACGCAGGTCCAGTTCCTGACGTAGTTCTTGGGAGAGGAGCACATGCACGCCTTTCTCAGTCATGAATTCCAGGATGTGCCGCACTTCCACCAAGGTCTGCGATTTCATCGCATTTCCAAATACTGCAATTGTCATAAGGCCGTATTCCGCTAATCTAATTTGGCTGCAAAGGTACTGCTTTTTTTGCATATATGCAAATAAAAAGCGAAAAATCTTTTTTTTCTTGCAAATGAAATTTTTTTTTGTAAAAAAACGGCAATTGAAATGGCAAAATTGGGTGATTTTGTGTGAATTTTATGTCTTTGTAAATAATTGAATATAAGTAAATTATGCGTGATTATTTCGAGCAAAGTCTAGGATTGCCATTATAAGCCCCTTATGGGCATCTTGTGAGGTCGTTATTTGCTGCCGTTTTGAGGGTAATTTGCAGGTTGATTTTGGCGAAATTTCGGTTGCCAATGGATTATAATATGTAAAAAAAAATAAATTCTTTCTGATATATTTGTATGGTTCAAAAAAAAACTGTATCTTTGCAGCCGCAAAGTTGTGATATCTGAACGCTTATGAAGCAGTGGAGAGAAAAGATATTTGAGATCGTCGAAATAGGGACCGATTCTGTTATCAGCAAAGTGTACGACTGGTTCATGCTAATCTTTATTGTCGTCAGTCTGGTACCTCTAGCTTTTCGAGAGCAAACAAGCATTTTAGAATGGATGGACAAGGTGTCCGTCTCGGTGTTCATCATTGATTATCTGTTGCGCTGGCTGACAGCCGACTACAAGAACCCCACACGCCCTAAATGGCAGGCTTTCTTGTTGTACCCGTTCTCCATTTTCGCTATCGTCGATTTGTTCTCTATCTTGCCATCGTTCATGTTCTTCAACCGAGCCTTTAAACTGCTGCGTATTACGCGACTGCTAAAGATATTGCGTATCTTTAAATTCATCCGCTATTCGGAGAACATGCAGATTCTCTTCAAGGTCTTGCACAAAGAACGCCGAATCCTATTCACGGTCTTTCTTATCGCCTTGGCATATATTCTTGTTACGGCATTAATCATGTTCAATGTCGAAAATTCGGACTTGTTCGATAATTTCTTTGCAGCCCTTTATTGGGCCACCACAACATTGACAACCGTCGGCTACGGTGACATCTATCCCTCCTCGGATATCGGTCGTGTGATAAGTATGTTCTCGTCCCTCTTCGGTGTGGCCGTGATAGCGCTGCCTTCAGGTGTCATCACCGCCAGCTATCTGGAAGAGTTGCGTGAGAACAAGAAAAAGAAACAAAAACAATAAGTGCTTAACATATGAAATCTAATGCCTATCAACTTCTTCTTTGGTATGTTATCAGCCTCATTTTTCTTGGTGGCCTGATTTTAGGAACAATTATTGTCAGTAGCGATTTCGTTTGGGGCGATACGGTCTTCATCGTGCTTGCGTGCGCGATTTTCTTTATGGGAATAATCACGCTCACCGTGCGTGCCGCGTATAAGAAAACCCTGCGACAGGAAGCACAACAGGAGATACCTGCTCCGCAACAACCTGCGCCTGCTTCTGAAAGCCCGAAAAAAGAGCCGACACCTGCACCTGCTCCCGAACTCGAATCCGCTCCGCGGAAATCTGAACCAAAACCGTCACCGGTGAAAGCACCTTTGGAAGACCGCTATTCGCCGAGAGTGCTGGCTATAGCGCGCTATATCGTGCGCATTCAGAGGTGTGTTATTTCTGATCTTCAAGCGGAATTTGGCATCAGCCGAATGGACGTGTTAGAAGCGCTTAAGCCCTTGGAGCATGCAGGCGTGATTAGCATGAAAGGTACAAAGCGCCTCGTCATTCCTAATGATGAAGAAGCGTTGGAGAAATATCTGAACGCATATGAGATGCCGAGTATGATGGAAATCTATGCTCCGGGACAAGTGGACATGCCGCGCCTTGATCCAATGTTCGCCGATGTGGCACGATATGTGGTGACGAAACAAGAAGGTTCGACCAGCCGTTTACAGCGTGTGTTCGAAATCGGTTATAACCGCGCTGGCAAACTGTCTGACCAACTCGAAGCAGCCGGAATCGTCGGACCCAACAAAGGCCCGATGGGTAGAGACGTACTCATACAAGACCTCGACCAACTTGAGCATCTCCTCGCCGACCTCGGAGCGAAATAATCTACTTTTGAATACACTTCCTTTTATTACCATGTACCAATTTGGCCTAAAATTCAAACCATTTTGGTACATGCTACATTAGTGTTCATGAAATAAAACCATATATGTGATTCTACAATTAATAATTGAAAAAAAATAGATTTTTCTGCCTGTGCGCTTGCGTATGTCAAAAAAAAGCAGTACTTTTGCAACGGAAAAAGTCTATGGCACAATAATATCCACAAACAGGCAAACAGAAATGGAAACAACGAAAGATGCCCGATACGGGTTTATTTACCGGATGCCGGATGGCGAGTTGTACCCCAGGGAAGGGCGGGACGATGACGGTTTATATACATCCTATATTTTCAGGGAGACTTTTGATGACGATCCGAAAGACGCACAATATGCGTTGGGAGTTTTAAACTGCGTGGGAATAGGTCCTAATGAAGACGCAAAGATTGACATGGAGCGAGGCGTTCAGTATTTTTTCAAAGCAGCTCAACGACGTCATCCGATAGCGGAATACAATGTATATATCGCTGCGTCAAACGGTTATTTTTGCAATAAAGATATGCATCTTGCCATGCAGATGCTTCAACAGGCGATCGAGGACGGCTGTCCGGAGGCAAAGGAGGCTTATGATGCCATGCATAGCTCTGCATCGGAGGCAAGCCCGCAGGAGCCGGAGGAACAGGATTTCTACATTCTGGGTATGAAATATCTCGGCGGAATAGGGGTGCCCAAAGATGAGGAGTTGGCTTTTTTATGCTTCAATAGGGCGGGGAATCAAGGCATACCCTGCGCCATAGCCATGTTAGGCGTCTGCTACAAAAACGGAATAGGATGCGAGCGCGACGAAAACGCCGCTATGTTATGTTTTAAGCACGCCTACGAGAAAGGGGAGAGCGACTACGCTCCGGCAGAGTTGGCACACAGCTATCTGCACGGGTTAGGAACGGAAGCGGATTATGACAAAGCCTCTCTCTACGCCATGAAGGCCGTGAAAAGTACACTGAATACATGCCAGGCAAAAGGCTATCTGGTTTTGGCGTGCTGCTATTATTGGGGAGTAGGAGGATTCTCCAAGAACGGATATTTCGCCGCTTCCAATTGCCGGAAAGCACTGGAATGCGATCCTCATAACGCCGAAGCAGCGGCTTTGTATCAAAAGATAAATGGGGGAAAGTAACAACCAATATGAAAAAAAAGCAGTATTTCGGACATCTGCCTTTTTGTGTTCCCTCTCTCTCTCCTCCCACACAAAAATTCCCCCGAAAGTACGTTCGCATCCCGCCGGACATACGCCAATAAATGAATTTTCCACAAAAGGGCGGCGCCCTCTATCATCTATACATATACGTTCTTTGTATGCAAGCATCCAAGCCCGTATAGATATAGCCGATAATAGAATAGAATTCTATTTTTTTGCGGAAAAATACATTTTTATTTGCGTATGTGCAATTTTTGTAGTACCTTTGCAGCCGATTTAGGATAATACGCTATGACCAAACTTAGTGTTAATATCAATAAAGTGGCAACGCTTCGCAATGCGCGCGGAGGTAATCTGCCTGACGTAGAGCGTTTTGCGGTGGATTGCGAGTTGTTCGGCGCGCAGGGTATTACTGTCCATCCGAGGCCCGATGAGCGCCATATCCGCAAGGAGGATGTATACCAGCTCAAGTCGATGGTAACGACGGAATTGAACGTAGAGGGTAATCCGACGGAGGAGTTTCTGGCGCTTGTGACCGATATACGTCCGACGCAGGTGACATTAGTGCCGGATGATCCGAATCAGTTGACTTCCAACCATGGCTGGGACACGCGCAGACATATGGATTTCCTGAAAGGAGTAGTGAACCAGTTGCATGCTTATCGTATCCGCGTGAGCATTTTTGTCGATCCCGATCCTGTGATGGTGGAGTACGCTCTGCGTACCGGGGCTGACCGCGTGGAGCTCTATACCGGTCCTTATGCCGAGATGTTTGCCGAGAACCCGAAAAAGGCCATCGAGAAATACCGTCCTGCGGCGGAGAAGGCGCACGAGTTGGGCTTGGGTATGAATGCCGGACATGATCTGAATCTTAAGAACCTGAAGCCATTTATCCAGGCATTCCCCTGGACCGCAGAGGTGTCCATAGGCCATGCCATCATCTGCGACGCCCTTTATCTCGGCATCCAGGAAACGATACAGGAGTATTTGGACTTACTGAAGTAAGTCAATTCACAATTCACAATTCTTAGCCCAAGGGCACGATTATTACACAATTCACAATTCACAATTAAGAATTAGAATTCAATATGCTTTTACAAATTGACACAATTGCCCTCGCAGAGGACATGATCGCGCAGGCAGAGGAGCCTGTTCAACAGTCTATTAACTTATGGGAAATGGCGCAATACGGCGGCTGGATCATGGTCATTCTGGCAATCCTGCTGGCTATCGCTTGTTATATCTTCATCGCTCGTCTGGTAGTCATCAAACAGGCTACGCGCGAGGACAAATCGTTCATGGACCGCATTCGCGATTATATCCATGACGGTAAGATCGACTCGGCGCTCAACCTCTGTAAGCAGACGGACACTCCTTCCGCACACATGATCGAGAAAGGTATCACGCGTATCGGACGCCCGATGCAGGATGTGCAGGTAGCGGTAGAGAACGTCGGTAACCTCGAGGTTGGTCGTCTGGAGAAAGGTCTGGTGATCATGGCTACTATCGCCGGAGGAGCCCCGATGCTCGGTTTCCTCGGTACGGTACTTGGTATGGTTCAGACGTTCTATAACATGGCGCAGACCTCCGGCGGTATCATTGAAATGAGTGCTCTATCCACCGGTATGTACCAGGCTATGGTGACCACTATCGGCGGTTTGATAGTAGGTATTCTTGCTATGTTTGCCTACAACTATCTCGTATCCCGCATTGACCGCGTGGTACGTCTGCTCGAGAGCCGTACGCTCGAATTCATGGACCTCTTAAATGAACCAGCTCAATGAGTCTCAAGAAACGTAATAGGGTAGAAGCAACGTTTGCGATGAGCTCCATGACAGACTTGGTGTTCCTGCTCCTTCTGTTCTTCGTCATGGCGTCCACGATGTCTTCTCCCAATGATATCAAGATCAATCTGCCTACATCCCGTTCGCAGAAAGCGACGCGGCCGCAGGTAGCCAAGGTCTCTATTGACAACCTCGGCAACTATTTCGTGGCGCTGGGCAAGGAAAAACCGGTTCCCGTTGACCCGGAGAGTCTGGAGGGATACCTGAGTCGTGTGCAGGCATCGGATTCGACTATGTATATCGCGCTGCACGCCGATGAAGATGTGGCGTATAAGGAAGTGGTGCGCGTGCTCGACATCGCTAACGAACACCACATGCGGCTGGTAGTGGCGACCAAACGATGACTAAGAAGCAAGAAAGACATATTGTTGCTACAGTAGGTACGATTATATTTCTGGTATTACTGTTTCTTCTGTTGTGGTTCGTTCGGTTATATGCCGTAGTGCCGGAGCAGGAAGAAGGTGTAGAAGTGGCGTTTGGCGAAGTGGAAGAAGCCGGCGGATATATGGCGGAGGAGAACGAAGCCGTACCTTTGGAACAGCCGTCAGCAGCCAGCCCTCAGCCATCAGCTCCGTCGGATAACGATCTGATGACTCAGGAGGACGAAGAAGCGCTCGCCTTGCGCAAAGAACAGGAGAAGAAAGAACGCGAGCGCAAGCAAGCCGAGGCTTTGGAAAAGCAACGTCAGCGCGAAGAGCAAGCGCGGCTCGAAGCGGAGCGCAAAGCCCGCGAAGCGGCTGAAGCGGCAGAGAGAGCCAAACAGGCGGAAGCGATAGCGAAAGCCAACCAGATGGGTTCGCTCTTCGGACAGACAGGCAATACTTCCGGATCCGGCGACAGCCAGGGTGCCGGACAGAAAGGCAACCCCGTAGGACACGGTTCGTCCGGAGGTAACTCATGGAGTCTCTCCGGCAGAGGTATCAAAGGTTCGCTGCCGCAACCTTCGAATACCTTTAATCAAGAGGGACGTGTGATCGTTGAGATTCGTGTGAACGCAGCAGGGAATGTGATTTCCGCTACGCATAAAGGCGGTACTATATCGGATAAACAAACTATCCAACTCGCTCTCGACGCCGCCAGAAAGGCAAAGTTTACAGAGGGCGACCATGATCAGATCGGAACAATTACCTATAATTTCAAATTCAATTAAATCCGTACATCGTTAAATCGTAAAATTGTATGAATTATCTCTTTTTAGACAATGGTTTCGAAGAAATCGAAGCGGTCACCACGATCGATTTGCTGCGTCGTGCGAACATCGCATTGACAACTGTTTCTATTACCGGCAATCCGATGGTTCTCGGCGCGCATAACATCGCTGTGGAAGCGGACGGACTGATGGAAAAAATCGATTTCTCGGACGCTGAGATGTTGATTCTCCCGGGAGGACAGACCAAACTGGGCGACTGTTCCGCATTGTGCGAATTGCTCATTGAGCATAACAAGGCCGGCAAACTGATCGCTGCGATTTGTGCCGCACCGACCGTATTAGGTAAATTAGGTATTTTGGAAGGAAAACAAGCTACTTGCTATCCCGGCATGCAGGCTGCGCTGGGAGAAAGCTATGTGGGCGGATTAGTAGTAGAAAGTAAGAATATCATTACCGGCAAAGGACCCGGCTTGAGTTCCGATTTCGCTTTCTGTATCATAGAACGTCTGGCGGGTGCCGAAACAGCGGACACCGTATATGACGCTGCACAATATTAACCATCAATTTTTACAACTATGACAAAAGAACAAATTTTTGCCGCTTTTGCAGCCAACATAGCTGCTGCTGATGGCGAACTGTATGATTCAGAAGTACAACGTATTGCAGATCTGGCAGAGGCAAATGGTCTGGATCGCAATGCAGTGCTCCGTGCATGTGCTGCTGAAGTTGAACATCCGACAAATCTTGCAGCTCTTCCTCCGCTCATGAGTGAGGATGACAAAGATCTGGCTATCTTCGGTATGGTTCGTATCGCTATTGCTGACGGCCGCATCGCTATCAAAGAGATGCAACGCGTTCACACGGTATGCGAAAACTTCGGCTGGGGTGCTCAGTATGTCACGATCAAATTCCTGCAGCAATTGAAGAAAGATCCGTCGCTGTTGGTAGAAGGTGTTGATTTCTAATTGAATACACACATAGTAATTAAAAAACAGGCGCTTTCGGGCGTCTGTTTTTTATATGTTAGAATTCCTATATCTCGGTGTTTTATCGGAGACCTGCTATTTTATGCAACTGAACGCTTAGTCGCCAGAAAGGATGAGCAAGAATATACCGGATGGTCTCGTCCAAATTATCATTGCTGTCTATCTCGAAATCATCAATACCGCTTTGTAAGAGCCATTCGCCGTTATATCGTAGCGGCTGCAGCATCCAGTGCTCTGCCTCTATTTCAGTGCGCCAGATCTCGGGATCGTACGTGCCGGTAAAAACAACCTTCACTTCGTTCACTCGCTTCAGGGCCAAGGGCGGCTGATGACTGATGGCTGAGCGCTGAAGGCTTGCTTCTTTCGGCGAGCAGGTGATCCAGTCTATGCCATCAGGTAGGGGATGCGTACCGTTCGTCTCAATGCAGATATAGAAACCGGCTTCGTGGAGCGCGTCAATGAGCGTCTTGTCCACTTGCAGGGATGGTTCTCCTCCGGTCAGCACACACATCTTCCGCCGCTCATTCGGTATATCATACAGCGAAAGCACCTCTGCTACGATTTCTTCGCAGGACATCTCCGTGAACTCCGAGAACTCTGTGTCGCACCAGGGACAACGAAGATTGCACCCGCTAAAGCGAACAAACACAGCCGGAATCCCGCTGTGTGCTCCTTCGCCCTGCAAGGTAAAGAATATTTCGTTGACTCGGTACATTACTAGTATCCTAGGGCCCTAGTTTCCTAGGATCCTAGTCTCTCTCATAAATGGCGATATTGCCTTCGGATTCCTGGACGGAGACCTTGTAGCAGTTCTTCACATGGTCGCAAATCCAGCGGGCTATATTCTCTGCCGAAGGATTGACGTCCAGCACTTCGTTGATATACTTGTGATCAAAGGTGTCCTTTACGATTTTCTTGATATGTGTGAAATCTGTCACCATACCATCCTGGTCCAACGTCTCGGACTTGCAATAGACCACAATGATCCAGTTATGACCATGCAGGTTTTCGCATTTGCTCTCGTATGAGAGCATCAAGTTATGCGCCGCAGAAATCTCTATTGTTTTTTGTACGTAGTACACGGGGTGATTAAAAATTAAAAATTACGAATTAAAAATTACGAATTAAAAATTAATTATCATAGATCGTGTTATCCTCAATGCCGGCTTGTGCGAGGGCCTCTTTGCGCTCACGGCAGGTGCCGCATACGCCGCAGTGGTGCTCGCCGCCCTTGTAGCAGCTCCAGGTCTCGGAGTAGTCAATATTCAGTTCCTTGCCTTTGGAGGCAATCTCCGCTTTGGTGAGACGGGTATAGGGCGTGAGTAGTTGCACGCCATTCCAGGTGCCGAAATGAATGGCTTTATTCATTGCGTCCACGAACTCAGGGCGACAGTCAGGATAGATCGTGTGGTCTCCGGCATGGTTAGCCAGCATCACATACTGCATCTTGTTGTTCTCCGCTATGCCTGCGGCGATAGAGAGCATGATACCATTGCGGAAAGGTACGACGGTGGATTTCATGTTCTCCTCGTCGTAGTTCCCCTCCGGAATTGCATCAGCTCCTTCCAGCAGCGAAGATTTGAAGAACTGCTTGATAAACGGCAGTCGGATTACCAAATGCGGAATACCGAGTCGCTCGCAATGCAGTTTGGCAAACTCCAATTCGCGGTCATTATGATTGCTGCCATAGTGAAACGAGACCGCCATGCCGATGCGAAAGCGGTACTCATAAAGCATTGTGGTGGAGTCCAGTCCACCGGAAAGCACGATTAATGAATCTTTCATAAAAAGCCTAACCCCATCCCTTCCCTGAAAGGAAGGGAGAAGGATCAATTAGTTTTGTTTTTAGTGTTTAGAGAAAACTGTTCACGCAGTCTCTGCGCTTTCAAATCCTGATGATCAGCGTCGGCATAGTTGGCGAAAGGATAAATGCTAATTCCGCCGCGGGGCATGAAATAGCCGATTACTTCCAGATATTTCGGATCCATCAGTTTGACCAGATCCTTCATGATGATATTGACGCAATCCTCATGGAAGTCGCCGTGGTTTCGGAAGGAGAAGAGGTATAGTTTGAGACTTTTGCTCTCCACCATCCGCTCCCGCGGGATATAACTGATGTAAATATGTCCGAAATCAGGCTGTCCTGTTTTGGGGCAGAGTGTAGTGAACTCCGGGCAATTGAACGTAACAAGATATTCGTTCTCGGGGTGTTTGTTCGGGAAAGTCTCCAGCACGGCAGGATTATAGTTGTCGCTATATTGCACGTGCTGGTTTCCCAGAAGGGTTATTCCCTCCAATTCGTTTTCAGTTCGCATGAATGTTTTCAGTTTTTATACGAGAGGAAAAACATTAGCTCTCGGTTGTTTAACGCATAATTTTGATTGTCTCACCGCTCTCCGTAACAATGATATACATTCCTCTCGGCAGCTCCATCGTGTAGATGTCCTCATTCGTAGTAGCTACCTTGCGGCCATAAATATCATAGATATTTACCCATTGACCGGCAGTATATACATCCTCAATTCCTTGCGGATCGTATATCTCTATAGTGAGGCTGTAAGCACGGCGGTTGATATAGTCGGAAACTACGAATGTCTTCGGGAAATAGATGGCATTACGCAGGTCGATGGACGGCTCTACTGACGGAGTGACATGTGTTGTATTCGGATCTGCCAGCGTGATCACAGGGTGCGCAGTAGCCAGATCGTCGTATTTCTCCTGCGGGAGAGAGATTGTAATGGTGTTTGCAGCCTGATCAATTGTAGCAGGAAGGTCAAAGAGCTTGAAACTGTTGATTTGCGGATTCGGTAGCTCCAGACCCGAGTCATCAGGGCTCATCAAATAGGATACAATACCGTCCAGCAAATTCTTTCCGGTGTTCGTGAGAGTCACGTCACGTGCCATAGGCAAGCAGATATATTTCTTTCCGCCTCGCGTGTCTGCCGGCACTTCGTGCAACGCAGTCTGTTGCTCGCCGTTGCCATAGTAATCATTGATATCACGTGTGTAGGCAGTAGCCAGACAGAATGTTCCCTGCTCAAATACATTAATCGGCATCAGACCGTTCAATTCGTAATTGGAGAGTACCTGAATAGAATCGCCTTTCTTCAAATAAGACATCTTCTCTTTGAAGATCGGATGGTTCGGCTGCTGGATATACAGTTTAGTACCTTTGACCTTAGTGTTCTTAGTTGTGTCAATAGCACCGTTGTCCGGCTCTCCCCAATCCAGACGGTCGCTGGAGTAGGTAAAGCCTTTGAGGTTCAATACCGGGAGACTAGTCCCTCCCCGAATGATACCTATTATTTCCGGGTTATTGGCGTCCACATCTTCCGAAATCAGAATCCATTTATAGTTGGCGTATTGCTCTTTCGGACGCATGTTACCGTCTTCTTTCTGTTTGCGGTATATCAGATCCCATTTGTTGTTTCCTGTTCCTTTCAGATATTGATAAACAGCGTCTTTCTCGTAAGACAAATCATTTTTGTAGAGGTAGAGCACAGAGCGCGGACCATAGGTAATCGCGGTAATGACGATTTTTCCCTGAATAGTAGTATCTCCGCCTTGCGTCGTAATCGAGTATGGGAAGGTACCGGTAGCAGTAGGTGTTCCGCCAATGATATATTTGCCATCAGCACCTGAGCCGCTAATGCCCTCCGGCTGACCGTTCGGCCATGTGAGGATCACGTCCTCGGGAGACTTCGCATAGTAGGTGAAGATGATCTGATCCATCTCTTCGCCCGTATAGGCGTCGGCATCGACGCCGGTTTTAGCCGCAATGGAGGATACAACCTTGAATTTACCGGATACACGGTTGGTCTCGACGCCATTGTAATATGCGATTACATGATAGTTGTATTCACCTACCGGGCAGTCCGCCTGACCGCTCAATACCAGCGTGTCGCACAACGAACCATCAATCTCAGTAAGATCGATACCTGTTGCTTCATGATCATAACCATCCCAAACCAAGCGTGTTTGAGCCCCGGGAATATTGTTGTATTTGGTTACGTATGTGATCGGCTTGATATTGGTAGTCTGAAGCACCGTCTGGGTAGAGTCGTTTCCTTTCAGGTACTTAGTGCGCGGCTCTTGTGCCAGACGGAGGGAGAAACCGCAAATTTCGCTTTGACTATCCCCATCATGGATGGCTTTTATTTTGATGACATGTTCTCCTGTTGTAATATTGAATCGTCTGATAGTGTATGAGGTAGAGAGATTCGATGTTTGCAGGACACCGTCAACATAAACTTGAAGATATCTTCCCTTGCTAATATCAGCATTATTATCTTTCCCCATGAATGAGAATTGGTCGTATCCCTGGATATGGAATACGTATTCGTTCCCGTTTTTCAGTTTGTGCAAAGCTCCGGCTCCTGCTTTAAACTCATCCAAGTCAGTAAACGTGTAGTTGGATTTGCCGCCGACTGCTGTTCCTTCAAACCAACCGTCTGTAGCTTTGAAACTGGTTTTATTTATGGGAGTCGTAATACCAGACGATTTTTGAGTAGGAAAAACAGTGATAGTCAAAGTGTCATTTTTTTCCGTGTATGAACCATAATACACCTCATATTCGCGGCCGCCGAAGACGCTCAACGTGCCGCCGTATCCTCCGGCGATTTCTTTCGCTTCGTAGATTTCCGGTACGTGGGTTGTAAGACCGCTGGAAGGAACTTCTACTGTGTAGTTGATAGTGTAGGTCAACTTGGTTTCACCATCTTCTGCAGTTACTTCCACTTTGCCGGATCCGGGAACGGATGTCGCCTGCGTAATTTGCACGTTTGCGCTACGGTTATTTGGCGTTGCAGCAATAGTAGGTGGTGTTTTGATACCTGCTGTTAGTTCAATATTGTATGTATACGTATTCGGCGAGAAATTAGGTACCGATTTGCCGCCGTAGGTCAGGCTGCTCAGCGTAGCATCTGTAGAAACAGCCGGTGCTTCAGTAATAGTCACGGCATAAACGGTTGTCTCGTTCGTTGAACTTTTGAAAGTATAGTTTACAGCTCCGTTGCTGAAGTTCTGTGCAGTATTAGGCGTCCAAGAAGCGACATTGTCTCCTGAGAAAGTAGGAGCGATGGCCGTCAGCGAAGAGCCGTTTGTTACTTGTCCGGTGATGGTTTTGTTGACTTGGTCAATAGTCGCCGTACCTTTGATGTTGTCCCAAGTGGCACTTGTTACTTTCGGCGCCGAAGAAGCAACGGTGAAAGTAATAGTGTAGGTCTTGGTTGTCGTGCCGTCTTCGGCAGTTACGGTCACCGTAGTAGCGCCTGGAAGAGAGCTCGCAGGATTAATCACCGGATCCGAAGCTTTGCTATCATTCTTCGTAGCCGCTACTGTCGGAACAGTGGTTGTTCCGGTCGGTAACTCTACATCATAAGTTGTGGTATTGGGATCAAAGCTCGGCACCGAAGTTCCATTATATGTCAATGCCGAAAGGGTAGCATCCGAAGATGCAGGCGCCGGACCAGCAAAAACGACTTCAATCTTATCGTAATATGAGTCTCCGCTACCTCCGCTTCGACCTCCGCATACATAGTATTTATCTTTTACGAAAGTCTCATTCCAAAATGTGTAGCCGGTTGAAGTTTTAGCGAGCGCAGAACTGGTTACTGTACCGCTATTCGGACAAGGGTTACCGGAAGCATACAGCGTCTTTCTGGAATTAGAAGTGTGCATGTAAACAACGATATTGGATATGTCGTCCGATGTCGTAGGAACATAGATGGCGATACCAGCTTTGTCCATTCCGTTATCAGTCATCTTTACAGCATTCGCCGATGCATCCCATGCTAATTTTACTTCGTTGTTATTAAAAAACGGGCGAGTGGAGTAAATCTGGAAACTTTGCGACCCGGAACCCACATTCACTACATGAACAGAAGTGTTTGTTAACGCGGTAACATCAGCCGCAGTGGGTATCCATGTAACAGTGGTTTGCGCAATGCTGAGGCTTGCACCCAAAATGAATGTTACTAAGAATAACGATTTTTTAAGAATGTTTCTCATATTTTTGTGTTTATTTATTTCGTGTTTTGGGTGCAGAATTAAAAATCACGGGATAATATACTACGTATATTATAAGGTGCACCGGGATACGATATGACCAGTACTTAGTCAGTATATAGCCAGTATTTGCCCGACATGCGGTTTCTGCTAACCATCAGTACACATTACCCGATACTAATTCACGCTGCAAAATTACTGCTTTTTTTGCACATGAATGTGCATATATTAGAAAAAAGTGTGTAAAAATTGACACTTTTGTCAAAAAAAGTCGCGCGCGTACAATATTTATTTGCATATATGAGATTTTTTTTGTAATTTTGTGCCCGGTTTTGTGGATTGATGTGTTGATAGAGAATTGCGTTATTTAAGGACATAACCAGTACTTGATAAGGACATAACCCCAATAAAGTGAGGGGAAACAAATAAAATTAAACAAACGTATAACAAACAATTTTTGAATAGTATGAGTAAAAAGATTTTATCTGTAGCGCTTTGCTTAATGGCAGCGCTGACCGTTTGGGCTCAAGATGTAGATAAAGCTACGGTAACAGGAAATGCAGACGCAGCAGCCAAGGCAGGTGCGGATCTGCAGAAGCTGGAGAGTGCCGACAAGGCATGGAAATTCGACGGTACAGTCGGTCTAAATGCCGCAGCGACGGGTCTGGTGAACTGGGCTGCCGGTGGTAAGAACAACGTGAACGGTATCGTTTACGGCAAATTCCACTTGCTGTACCACAAGAATGCGATTGCATGGGAAACCAATCTGGATACCGATTTCGGTCTGACATGGATCGACCAGAAAGAGGATGCCTTCCAGAAATCGAGCGATAATATCAAACTGGCCACCAAATTCGGTTGGGAATTCAAGGAGAACTGGTATCTGACCGTTCTGGGCGGTTTCCAGAGCCAGTATGCGCTGGGTCGCAATTATGTGGACGGCTACAACAACATCATCTCCAAATGGCTCGCTCCTTCTTATACCGATATCTCTGTCGGTATTGACTGGAAGAAGAGTTATAACGGAGCGGATTTCTCGATTTATCTCTCTCCTGTTGCCGGTCGTGTCACGACTGCTTATATCGGCGAGAATTGGAACAAGAAATACACGCGTGAGAATGCGCTTGGTGCTTTGCAGTATGACATTGATCATGCAACAGACGATGTTACTAAAGCGGCTGCTCAGGCGGCTTATGATGTAGCAGCAACGGCTTATGACAATATGGGCGGTTATGAGGCAGAACAGGCAGCCGGAACGGATATCCGCAGCCAGTTGCAAAAAGCATATGGTACCTATTCCTATAACGATAACGGCGAAAAAATCTATCGCAACGCACGTGCCGAGTTCGGTTTGAGTTTCAAGGGCGGTATTGCTTATACCTACAAAGATTTGAAATTGAGCACTACGCTGGCTTTGTTCTCGCCGTATCAGGGTAAAGGTTTCAGTCTGAAAAATCTCTATGAGGACAACCATGGCGAAGGAAGCTGGGAGACCCGCGACAAGAATGAGTATTATTTCGAGTATTCGAACAACAACCGTTATTTCGGTCATTTCGATGTGGACTGGGATTGCGCGCTGAGCTACCAGTTCCTGAAATGTCTGCAAGTGACACTCCAGACGAGCCTGAAATACTACAACGGAACTCTGATAGCCGACAAAGAGGGTAACCTCTCTGAGCGCTGCCAGTTCAAAGGCGTGATCGGTCTGGGTGTAGGCTATAGTTTCTAAGTACCAAGGGACTAAGGACCAAGTACCAACTCATGCAGGCTCTCAACGACCTTTCGCAAAACGTACATCTGTTGCTGGAGCGCTATAAGGCGTTGCAGGAGGAGAATGCAGCGTTGCGTGAGGACGCGGAGCGGCAACGTCAGGAGTTGATCCGGACGCATAGCGAGTTGCTGGCGCTTCAGCAACAGAACAGACGCCTTGCTACAGCGGGCGCGATGAGTGCCGCCGAGGGAGCAGAGGAAGCGACGAAGCGAATCAATGCGCTGATAGCGCAAGTGGATCGGGCTATTAGCGCCTTGCGGCGCTGACCGGCTTCGCTATAAAACCGCTTTGCCAGAAAGACAAAAATGAATTCGGACAAGCAACATATCAACCTCCATTTGGATGCGCACACGGTCGGTTTGGACGTGCCTCGTGACCAGGAACCCAACTACCGCAATGCGGCAGAATTGCTGAACCGCCGCTATCAGTATTATCTCAAACTGCGCCCCAATGCTTCTGCGGAACAGCTATGGATGTACACGGCGCTGGAAGTGGCAGTGGCGCTGGAGTCCGATGCGCGCGAGAAGAGTATCGCTCCCGTAGAGAAAGAACTCAAAGAATTGAACGAAGAGATACTTCGGACCTTACAGGTAACTAAATAATAACAAAAGGTAAATTAATTAATTATGATCACAGCAATTATTTGTGCAGTAGTCGGTCTTATCTTAGGAGCGAGCGGCTACTACCTCATTGCCCGGATGGTAGGCGCCGGAATTATCCAGAAGGCGACCGAAGAAGCCGAGGTGGTGAAGAAGAATAAGATTGTTGAGGCTAAGGAGAAATTTATCGCCCTGAAGTTGGAGCACGACAATGCCGTGCGCGAGCAGGACAAACGCATACAGCAACAAGAACAGCGTTTGCAGCAACGTGAGCAGCAGTTGAACCAACGCCAGGGTGAAGTTCAAAGAGCACTCAACGAATCGAACCAGAAGATGCAGGTGATAGAGCAACGCCAGCAGGCATTGGACTACCGCCAGCAGGAGATTGAGAAACTGCATCATGAGGCGCAGCGTCAGTTGGAGCAACTGAGCGGCATGAGTGCCGAAGAGGCGAAAGTGCAATTAGTGGAGTCCCTCAAAGACGAGGCCAAGACAGCAGCCATGTCCTATATCAACGAGATCATGGACAATGCGCGTCTGGAGGCCAACAAAGAGGCGAAGAAAATCATCATCCAGACTATTCAGCGCGTGTCATCCGAGACCGCAGCAGAAAGCACCGTTTCCGTCTTCCATATCGAGAACGACGAAGTGAAAGGCCGTATCATCGGTCGCGAGGGACGTAATATCCGTGCGCTGGAGGCAGCTACCGGCGTGGAGATCATCGTAGACGATACACCCGAGGCAATCACTCTCTCTGCTTTTGATCCGGTACGCCGCGAGATAGCACGTCTGTCGCTCCATCAGTTGGTGCAAGACGGACGTATTCACCCCGCGCGTATTGAGGAAGTGGTAGCGAAAGTGACCAAGCAAGTGGAGGAAGAGATTGTCGAGACGGGTAAACGTACCACTATCGATCTTGGTGTACACGGCCTGCATCCGGAGTTGATCCGTTTGGTAGGTAAAATGAAATATCGCTCTTCGTATGGTCAGAACCTGCTGCAGCACGCCCGCGAGACAGCTAACCTCTGTGCCGCTATGGCCGGTGAGTTGGGCCTGAATGTGAAGGCGGCCAAGCGCGCAGGTCTGCTGCACGATATCGGCAAAGTGGCGGACGACGATGTGGAACTGCCGCACGCAGAGCTGGGTATGAAGCTGTGTGAGAAATACGGCGAGAAACCCGATATCTGCAATGCCGTAGGCGCACACCACGACGAATGCGAGATGAAGACACTGATTGCACCGATCGTGCAGGCTTGTGATGCTATCTCCGGTGCCCGTCCGGGCGCTCGCCGCGAGATTGTGGAGAGCTATGTGAAACGTCTTAACGACCTGGAGAACCTCGCTATGTCGTTCCCGGGCGTAGTGAAGACGTACGCGCTGCAGGCAGGTCGTGAACTGCGTGTGATCGTAGGTGCAGACAAAGTATCCGATAAGGATGTAGAGTTACTTTCGTTCGATTTGGCTAAACGTATCCAGGACGAGATGACGTATCCGGGTCAGATCAAGGTGACCGTCATTCGCGAGGTGCGTGCAATCAACGTAGCGAAATAAATCAAAGGTAGAAATCCTTTGTTAATTCTTGATAGGCGGCTGAACGGCCGCCTATTTCGTTTTCCAGCACGAGAGAGTCTTCCGTTATTGAAATGTCGGTATCTCGTGATGTCGATTTTTCGAATTCCAATAACACTCTACGGGCGGGCTTGGACTCCTTACTATATACGCGCGTAAGGTGGGTAAGCGAGAGCAGTTCTGCTGCCGCCAACCCGCGTACTTCCTGTTCAGCTTCCGCCGGCAAAACCAAAGCCAGGAGTCCTTTTTCGGTTAAAAGGCGAGCGCTATGGCGGAGTAGTTCGGCATAACTGAGCGTATCCGTATGACGCGCTGTCTGACGCCCTTTGTCCGGGTTCTTGAGGCTGTTCCGGAAATAGGGCGGGTTAGAAACAATAAGGTCATACCATTTACCATTTGGACAGGTACCATTTACCATTTGCCATTCCTGTACTTTGGCCTGATAAGCATGAATCCTGTCGGGCCAAGGTGATACTGCGAAGTTCTCTCGTGCTTGTTCAACCGCCGCTTCATCGATATCAATGGCATCAATGGAAGCCTCCGGAAAACGCTGAGCCAGCATCAACGCAATCAGGCCAGACCCGGTACCGATATCGAGGATGCGGGTTAGAGGATTATGGGTAAAGGAATTAGCAGGTGCCCATGCACCGAGCAGGACACCATCCGTGCCTACTTTCATGGCGCATCGGTCGTGCCAGACAGTGAATTGCTTAAATCGAAAGTTCGGTGTGCTCATGATGACAACATCCGTCGTGTTCCTGCGCTTCAAAAATACAATGAACGGTAAGATAAATGCCTATTCCGATGAAAAGTACGGCGCATATATGGCGGAACCATTTTTCAAAGGCACTCATTTTCTGCGTCAGATTGCCGATACTTACTGCGCTGTAACTTACCAGCCAAGCTATCAGCATGATCGGCAGACCCGTGCCGAGACCGAAAATAACCGGCATGAGCCAGTTCCAAGTGCTCGGCAGCGTCAGGGTGATATCAATCATGGTGAGGAAGTACACCAAACGATGCGGGCAGAAAGCGATAGCGAAGAATATACCGAGGATGAACGACCAAAGCCAGCTGGCATTGGAGTCTGCGTTTTGCAGAAACTTACTAATTCCATGGTCGTGCTCGTGGTGGTGATGTCCGCTGAAAAGCAGCACAATACCGCATATCAGCATGAATCCCGCCAAAATCGGTTCTCCCCAATGGGACAAGACATGCTGGATGCCCGCTGTCTGCGCGCCCATGAGGAAGGGAATACTGAGCAGAACGTAGGTCGCCAGCTTGCCCAAAACGAACATCGCTCCGTTGCCGAGCACCTTGCGCTTGTTGTTGATCTCCTTATCGATATAGCTAATCGCGGTGATGCTCGTCACTAAGGTGCAAGGATCCAGAATAGTGAGCAAACCGAGTAATAAAGCCGTAAAAATCTGTACCATACTATATTTTTGTACCAAAAAAGCGTGCAAAGGTACAAAATTATTTTGATATGTGCAAAAAATGTAGTATTTTTGCAGGCAGAAATGAAAAAATCTTTGCGAAATATACCTATTACCTCGCGAATCATGGTAGTAGTTCTCGCGTGCGTGACCTTGATTTTCATCTTCACGCTGTTCATGTCTATCCGCTATGTCTATTCGAGCGTGGAGGAGCAGCAGCGTCACGAGTTGATCACGCGGGCCGAGTATATTCAGTCTTATCTTCGCAATCTGTACTATTGGGATGTGACGCTGACGCCCATGCAGTCCGAAGGACTTACCATTGATCTGCGGGACCTGAGTATTGATATGCATCAGGATCTGCATGTCTATGCGCTGAGCGGCGAGTTGCTGGCCTCCTCTTCTCCGCAACTCTTTGACGGCGGCATGCTCTCGCGGAATATGAATCCCAACAAACCGTTCTTCAGCGACGATCATATTGCGCTTTTCTACGAGCAGATCCAGGAGCAGCCGTATCTCATTGCCTATTTACCTTTCCATAACGGAGCTTTTGTGACGATCGGGTATATTGCGGTGCCGTATTTTTTGAGTGAGCAGACTCGTCAGGACGAGGTGAATGCTTTGCTCCGAAGGCTCATTCCTGCGTACCTGCTGGCGTTGCTGTTCTCTCTTGTCTTTTCTTATTTTGCTACGCGCTCTATGACATCGCCTATATCCATGCTGACGGATAAGATGCGGCGATTCGAAATAGGCGCCAAAGACAATCATATTGACTATCCCTACCACGATGAATTAGGAGCGCTGGTAGAGCGGTATAATATTCTGGTCGATCGGGTGGAGGAAAGCGCGGAGAAGCTGGCTCGTGCCGAACGCGAAGGAGCATGGCGGACGATGGCGCGGCAGATAGCCCATGAGATCAATAACCCTCTGACACCGATGAAACTGTCGGTGCAAAAACTGCAGCTCAAGCGAGGCTCGGACGGCTTTGACGAATATTTCGACAAGACGACCAAAATGCTCATTGCTGAGATTGACAATCTCGCGCATATAGCGCAGTCTTTCTCGGCTTTTGCCAAACAGCCCGAAGTGATTACGACCGAAGTGGATGTAGCCGAAAAGCTATCGAACGTCATTACGCTCCAGCGCGCCAATGACGAACAAATCCCTATTCGGTATGTAGGTGCCGACTCGGGAGTGATGGTGCGCGCGGACAACGAACAGATCTCGCAGGTGTTCGTCAATATTATCAAAAATGCATTGCAGGCTTCGCCGACCGATATTATTGTGGTGTTAAATGCCGCTTATTCCGAGCGGGAAGTGCAGATTTCCATTTCCGACGACGGAATAGGAATACCGGAGGATATTCAGGCGCGTATTTTCCAGCCGAATTTCACTACGAAATCCAACGGAAACGGCCTGGGATTAGCGATCTCCAAACATATCGTAGAAGGATCAGGCGGCCGGATAGAATTCGAGACTTCGCCTAAAGGAACGACTTTTTATATTTACTTACGCAAAAAATAAATACTATGAGAAAAATCATTCTTTTCATTGCAGCGCTGGTGCTGGTAGTGCCGGCGAATGCTCAGTTCTTTAACCGTTTGGTAGATGCAGCCAAACAAAGTGCAGAAAACGCAGTAGAGCGGCAGGTGGAGCAGAAAATTGAAGAAGGAGTGGAGAAGATCTTCAATCCGGAAACGGGTGAATATGAGGAAGTAAAGCGTGAAGAGCCACAGGAAGCAGCCGAGCAGGTAAAGCCGCAGAAACAGCAAGGCTGGACTTGTCCCCAATGTGGTGCCCAAGGCCAGACCGGTAAATTCTGCACCGAATGTGGCGCAAAGAAACCTGAAGGTGATGGTTCTTGGACTTGTCCGGCTTGCGGTGCCAAAGGACAAAAGGGGAAGTTCTGCACCGAATGCGGCGCAAAGAAACCGGGCGCAGAAGGAGCACAAAGTGCCCAACCGGCTAAGAAAGTCGCTGAGAGCGCGTACGCAAAATCGGACTTTGTACGTGGCGACGAGGTGTTCTTTGAGGACGATTTCGCTAACGAGCAAATGGGTGAGTTCCCGTCCAAATGGGATATGAATGAAGGATCCGCCGAGGTTGCGTCGCTTAATGGTCAGAAATACATGCTGGGTACGGAGTGGAGTTATAACGTAGAGCCGCTGATGAAGAACCAAAAGAGCTGGTTGCCCGATCAGTTTACGCTGGAGTTTGACCTCTACATCAGCGATGATGCGGAAGATGGCGAAGCCACATGGCATTTGTTCCTTATGTCGAGTAAGAGCAGCTGGAATGAGACAGTAGGCGACATCGATTTCTGGTGGAGGGCTTATGATGAAGGCACTATTATTCGCTATGGCAGTATGCGCAAACCCGACAACAATAACACGGTGGACGGTGAAGAAGAAGCGCTCGTTCGTAACGTACTAAAAAAAGGCGACTGGAACCATTTTGCGCTCTCATTCAACAAACGTGCGCTTAAGTTCTATATGAACGGTATGCGTGTTTTCCAAATACCAAGTATGATGGCGCCGGAGAAGATTCAGTTCTACTGCGAGGGTGATTATAAATACCGCGGCTATGCGAATGTGATTCTTGCGAAAGGTGCAGTGCCTTTGTATAACCGCCTGGCAACGGACGGAAAAATCATTACGTATGGTATTACTTTCGATATCGGTAAGGCAACCATCAAACCGGAGTCTATGACAGAGATCAATCGTATTTTTGATTTGATGCAAAAGAATCCTGACCTGAAATTTGAGGTACAAGGTCATACCGATAACACCGGAACGGTAGCAGGCAACCAGAAGCTGAGTGAGCAACGTGCGCAAGCTATTGTTGCCAAACTAGTCGAGATGGGTATTGCGGCAAACCGTCTTACCGCGGTCGGAAAAGGTCAGTCTGCGCCGCTGACGGACAACTCGACGGAAGAAGGCCGAGCTAAGAACAGACGCGTTGAGTTTATCAAGAAATAATTTTAAAACTAATATCCTATGAAACGATTTTTTATAATGGCTCTGGCGAGTATAGTACTTGCCATGCCGACCATGGCAGAAGAGGAATGGCATTACACGCAAGGATGGCTTCCTTCAAGTGTTAACCGAATAAGTGATGTGGACGGTGTCAAAGCGGCTGCTACTCCGCAGACACTCTCGCAGGCTGTAAAAGCTTTGCCTGCACTCCCAACGGTGGAGCAAGTGATCACACCGGAAGCGAAAGAGAAAGTGCTTCGTACTACCTACCAACCTTGCCATATGGCATTGGAGCCGATTATGATGCAGACTCTCAAAGAGTCACAGGCTATTGACGCTCGCATCAAAGCAGCCGATGCTAAGAAACAAAAGAGCAACAAAAACGCTATGGCGCAGTATAACGCGAATGTAAACGCCGGCCTCATGCCGTCGCAGGAAGAGATGATGCAGATGATGATGTCCGGTGAGATTAATCCCTCTTGGCCGGAAGACAAGATCATGGACGCCATGGCTGGTAAGTTTGCTGCTAAATGGGGCATATCCAAGCAGGAATATCTGACAATCATCAACCTCGCGCAAAAGAACGAGAAACAAGCTGCGGCTTATATCCAGTCGAATCATCCGGATCTCTACAACCGTCTTTATGCCGCGAATGCATCGTACGGAAACTCCAATGTGCAGGCAGAGGATTCGCGTGACACACGTTTCGGCCAGATAGGTGAGGAGTTGCGTGATCTGCAACTGCAACTGAATAACGCTTTTCAGGCCTATGGTGGTAATATGAGTTATGCTGCTATGCACGGAGGTGCTACGGCCTATGACCAGCAACTCAAACAGATGAACAAACAATGGGAAAGCAGCGCGGAGGCGAAACAGATAGAAGCTATCGAGACTGCATTGGAGCAGCGCGTTGACGAATGGCTTAAAGGTATCCAACAAACGGACGGAGAAATCCCTTATCCGGCTTGGTGGACGGCAGAACGCAAGAAAGAGAATGCACTCATCGAGCAATGGAACCGCCGAATGGCTGCGCCGTGGCTCAAAATAGCGCAGGACGGCGAAAAGAGCCTGCGTCCGATATTGAGTCGTATTGCTGCACTGGAAACGGAGAACGAGCAGTTAGGCAATCAGGGGGACAAAGAGAATATGCTCTATCTGATGAATAAAAAGACGATTATCACGATCTTTAATTATTTGATCCAGTACAACGAAATCTATTATGATGCCCTTTCTTATCCGTGCATTGATCGCGTAGCGGAAACAGGCACCGTTTTGCTCGGGAAAGGTTAATAAAAATAATGTATTTCCAGATTCTCTACCCTGCGGAGGTTTTGCGACCCTATATCTCCCGTTATGTGTTCGTACGGGCGGAAGGTTCGACAGATACCATGACGCCGCCGGCAGATGATCCACGCTTTATAAATGGGAAACATGTGCAGCCTTTGCTGCCTAATTACGGTAGTTTCATCTTCGTCAGAAATGCCGTAGTGGAAATCGGAGGCAAACAATCCGGCGAGTTAATGCTACTCGGAGCAAATCAGACTACCTTGGGTTTGACAACCCTCAGCGGTTGGTTTGAAGGAATGATGATGGATTTCGAGCCG
>OCTX012284158.1_pt1 | contig 41447 bp, 47 predicted proteins | sample 1539691 | NCBI WGS metagenome assembly OCTX01 (sample SAMN02144231, study PRJEB22623) | gut metagenome | biome: sheep rumen | host: Ovis aries | place: New Zealand
TTAACTGAAAATGTACCAATTACGGTTACATCATTTGCAGGCATCGTTGCTGGTATATCACTCCAGCCAGAGAAAGAATAACCTTCCTTTATAGGCTCTGCCTCAGGAGTAATCGCTGCGCCATATTCTATGTCGTAAGTCTTGAAAACTTCACCATCGACAATATAGGTCAGTCTATAGGTGTTAACTGAGAACGTACCGGTTACGGTCACATCCATTGGCGGCATCGTACTTGGTATCTCTGACCAACCTGAGAATGAATAGCCCTCTTTCTCTGGGACTGCTTCAGGAGTTATCTTTGAACCATAAGCCACATCCATAGACTTATAAACCTCTCCATTTATAATGTAGATCAACTTAAACGTATACGACTCTGGATTCTGAGAATCATACATATTGAACCATTCAACTAAATCTCTATAGGCCTCAACTATTTGAACAGTTTCCCCAAATTTTGTAGCATACGATACTTGAGGAGCATTTTCACTTATATCAACAGCATAATGGCCGCCTAACCCCGAAGGGATTGTACGCAAGAAACAAGGAGAATCTGTTTTCTTACACATATCAACATACCATTTAGAGATCTCGTATGGAACAGCTTTATCATCCAATGCATGAAATAATAACATTGGACAGTTTTGTCTCTTCTTACTGTTTCTTATAATTTGGTTTACTTCAATATTTTCCCCCGCTTTCAAATATGGCTTGCTGAAGAATGCCGTTGCAATTTCATTTGCATCTATGTCTGTCTGCATAACAAATGGGTCGATATGTGCAAACTCATTTGCATGAGACTTCAGGTAATTAACGATATCTTGATTATCTGGCTCCACTTTGTATAAATATGTTTTCTCTGCAACATTTGAGCAATCCACTTTTAACCCTAATCTGTCAGTCCAATATTGCAGGCTACCTCCTTTTGTATATCTGAGCGATTCTATGATTGATATAGATGGCGCCAGACCTGCTGATGCGATGATAGGAATTGGCTGAGCAAGGGTCATATATGTTGTTGCTATGCCACCATTGGATTTGCCAAACATGAAACACCCGTCATCCTTCAGATTGAAATTCTTCATTAGAAATTCATACATGCTACTATAGCAAGAAATTGACATCAAGTTGTGTCTGGCATCACTAATCGGCGGAGCTAGTTCTCCTATAGCGTACTTGTCGCTCATTCCACAACAATCACATACTGCATAACCATTTTTTGCCACAAATTCTAATAAGTCCTGGTAACTTCCTGAACTTTTCCATGAAAAGCCTCCAGTGCCATGCGCGAATATCACTAATCTAACAGGATCTCCTGTATTACTATAGTTCGGCGGCAATATAATCATTCCATTATCAAAATGCCGCTCATTTATATTAGAAGGTTCTGTACTCCCTGTTTTATCATATACCTCATAACTATACGTAAGCCTTGATAATGATGTATAGGTATTCTTTGTGTCAGGAAGTCCATTCGAGATATAAGTTAAATTTATCGCTTTTGTTCCAATATAGCAACGATCGTTTTCCAGTTTAATCTTTATCCATACCGTACCCTCTAACAACTTTAAACTCGTTGTGGTTCCAATGTATTTAAAATCTTCTGTATAACAATAAAACTTAACCTTTTCTCCGTCTTCTACATTTGTAATAGCTTTTATTTCTAATGCATTCAAAAAAAAGGGGGAATTCAAATACTTCAGATACCCTTCCTTCTCATTTGTAATTTTTTTTACATTTCCATTATTATACAAATCACCACCTTGCAGCTCAATATCCCTATTGATCTCTTTATCATACTCAGCTGCTGTTACAGGCGAACTTAATAGGGTGCAAACAATTAATAAGATAAGATATGTCAGAAACTTCCAGGCTTGACACCATATAAGTTTTTTGTAGAGCCACCGTTTACCTTTTGATAAAGTATTCATAACAACATCATATTATCACTAACTTTCTACGAGTACTAAATGACAAGCATTTTTGGTACAATCATAGGTTTTGTTTTCAACAGCATTGTTCCCCAGCTGAGACCAAGTCCAAAGCTACTACCAAGAATAGTTGTGGGCTCTTTGCGAAGTTTATCTGCGATACGAGTGACCATCAGAGACGGAATACTGGCTCCACCGAGATTACCAAACTCTTCTAAGTTGTAAGGACACTTCTCAACAGGCAGCTTTAGTTTCTTTACGACCCTATCCACGATCATCTTATTGGCCTGATGAATCAGGAAATAATCTATGTCCGTATTACGGTCAATACTATAGTCTGCCAAGAATTGTTCCACAGACTTCGGAGGTCTACTGATAGCGAACGAAAAGACGTCCATTCCGTTAATCATCGTATGATAGGGAGCACGGACAATGCCATTGCCGAAATCCTCATACTCAAAACTCTCAGGCGTAGCAGGATGGCGGAAACCACCGTGAGGTGTCATCAGAGCCTCGTAACCCTTACCTAAGGTATGGAAGTCGATGATGATGTCATTGGCACTTTCGTCGTATTCCAAGGCAAGTGCCGTTCCACCGTCTCCAAACAGGGGTACTCGGCTCTTGTCCCTCATCGAGCCCATTCTGAGGGCTGTATCGCCGACAAGCACCAAGGCACGTTTGATCTGTCCTGTAGTCAACAAATTGCCTGCCACCGTAATGGCATACATACATCCACAACATCCCATAGGAATATCCACACAAAAGCAATCCTCGCTCAAGCCCATCCTATATTGAAGCAGACAAGAGGTTGGAGGAGTACGATAGTCACCTGTCACTGATTCAAAGATCAGGGCATTGATGCTTTCCTTCTCCCAACCTAATTCTTCCAACAGTCTCTCACCTGCTGCCTGACACATGTCAGAAGCGCACATCGTATCAGGTGCGATATGACGTGACTTGATGCCCACAGTTTTGTCAAAGACTTCTGCCTCTTCTTGAGTGAATAAGTCTATCTCAGCCGTCTTTACCGTGTGTTCCGGTACTGCCATAGCCACACCAGCAATGTTGACATTCTTTATTTCCCAACGAGCCATTTCTTAAGATTGAAAATTGAACATTGAAGATTGAACGTTATAATTCCACATCATATTTGGCGAGGATTTCCTTACCTTTGGCGTAAGAGGTCATCTCCATGATGTCTTCAGGATCGAACATGATATCAAAGGCTTCCTCAAACTCGGCTATCAGGCTCAACTGATGAACAGAATCCCACTCATCTACGGTCTCCTTACCATAATTGTCATTCAATTCTTCAGTTTTTGCGCCAAAAACATGTACGAAAGCGTTGTTATACTTTTCTATATTCTCCATATTATTTTTATTTGTTTTCTAATCTTGCATATAATGTTTTTCCTGCTTCATTCTTGGGAATTTCTGAAATGATGCGAACTTCAAATGATGAAGCTACGAGCTTCAATCTGGCGACAAGTTCTTCCTTTACCTGATCTTTATAACTCTCGTCAGTGAGATAAACCAACATCTTTTCGTCGGTCCCGACACAGGCACACTCCAGTTCAGGAAACTTACCCTTCACGATGCGCTCGCACTCGTCAAGTCCGACACGCATACCGAATAGTTTCAGGAAGCGTCCCATGCGACCAACGATGTAATAACAGCCATCCTCATCGAAATAGGCTAAGTCGCCGGTACGGATAAAACCGTGTCGTTCATCGCCCTTCAACAAGTCATCACGTTCTCGGGCATAACCCATCGTCACGTTCTTGCCTCGGTAACACATCTCACCCTCTGTATTGGGGATAGTAATAGGATTGCCATCCAAATCTATCAATGAGAGTTCTGCATTGGGAACAGCGATACCGATACTACCAACCTTCTCAATAGCCCACTTCGGAGGAAGCCATGCCATACGGGCCGTACATTCCGACTGGCCGTAGGTAGCAATCCACTGTTTACCATTGTCACGACAGTAGTCTGCAAACTTCAGGTTCAACTCCTTTGGCATCCGTCCCCCACCCTGCGTCAGCAGGGTCAGGTCTGGCAAGTCCATACGGAAGAATCGCATCAGGTTCAGGATCTCAAAGCTGTAGGGTACACCTGTAAAACTGGTTGCACGCTCATCCTTGATAAACTTCCAGAAATTGCGGTCTGTCATGTTCAGGTTTGTAATCAACACCGTCGCACCGACATAAAAATGACTGAACACCATTGAAAGTCCCATCGTGTAATACAATGGCAATACCATCAACGGACGGTCATTCTCCGTCAACTGGAAGAATGTTGAGATATTTAAGGCTGCAGCCTCAATATTATCATACTTATGGCGTACCAATTTCGGACTTCCTGTAGAACCTGACGTGGGCAATAGATGAGACAACTCATTATTCATCGGACATGCCTCATGGCCAGTCTTCATCAGCGTATAGCCAAAGCTAGTTATGACTTTATCATAATCATACTTATCAGCCATACTCTCAGGCACACAAACGAAAGGCGGCTGATAAAGCTCATACAGGCTCTTATAGAGTCCTTCATCTAAATGTGCATTCAGTATCAGCGGTACATTACCTGCACAGATATTACCAATCGTCCAGGCAATTCCACCCACATTATTCTCTACAAGCAGGAACATCAGCGACCGAGAAGGCATCAGATGCTCCACTTGCCCTGCAAAGTCTCTCAACTCACCATACGTAAGCTGATTCCCTTGCGAATCAATCGCCGCAATCGCCTCTCCCTTCCAATTATCTAAATTCAGAATCATTTCAATTCTCAATTTTCAACTTTCAATTATCAATTAGATGGAAGCGCATCCGTTTACACCAAGTATTTCACCTGAGATATAACTTGCCCTGTCAGAAGCCAAGAAAGCACAGGCATTCGCCACATCATCCGGAGTGCCAAGTCGTCCAAGACCTATCCGAGAGATGCGCTGGTCAATCTTTGCTCCGTCACTTTCATAGAGTTCTGCAAATCGTTCCGTTTTCACAATGCCTGGGGCGACCGCATTCACACGAATTCCCTGTGAAGCAAGTTCTTTTGCTGAAGACTTCGTGAACGAGATGATTGCTCCTTTTGTTGCAGAATAGGCAGACTGTCCGGGAGAACCTAATACGGCTGTCACGGAAGCAATGTTCACTATAGAACCGCCTCCAGTCCGAGCCATTAAACGAGAGCATAACTGCACCATCTCGATGACTGCAATCACGTTGATACGGAACATCAATTCCGTTTCATTGCGCACAATCATACCTATTTTTTTATTGAAGACCACACCGGCATTGTTTACCAAAGCATCAATGCGTTTCTCTGCTTTGAAGATGGCCATGAAATGCTCTTTCACCGCCGCTGCATCACTTACATCAAAATACATGGGAACTACGCGGGTGTTATTGCGCTCAGAGCATTCCTTTGCCCAATCATCCATACTTCCCTCGCGTAAATCGCAAGCATACACTATAGCACCATCAGCTGCAAACTGCTCTGCAATGCCCTTGCCAATACCCTGAGCCGCACCTGTAATAACGCACACCTTATTTTCTAATAATCTTTCCATTTGTCTTAATAAGTTTGCTACAAAAACCATATCGGTCTGAATTTATCTGCACACTTAATCTGGATATAGTCGTTTTTGTCGAATATCATAATATCACTGCCGTGTGTCGCCTGTTTCTCTGATACACACTTCTTGATAAGAATTCTCCTGAACCGTATGCTATTCCTGTCAAAATCATCAAAGGTATTCTCATGCTTTATCCTTTCTGCTGAGTCTATGACATAATCCATAAAACACTTTGATGCATCTATCTGCTTCCTAAAGCCATGTGTATCGCCACGCTTGAGTTCTATTAACAGCACGTAAAGAGTACCGTCTTTCTCTGCCAGCAAGATGTAGTCACAAAACGACCTTAGGTCGGTAGGAGCATGGGCACCTTCCTCATAACTGTTATTGAAGAAGGGCAGTGAGTCCTTTCTTGCATATTTCTCGTCAAAACGATAAAGAGCCATATTGGTTAGCGACCGCACCCTATTGACGATTTCCACCCGCTGCTCATCATGCTCATCACCCTGGTCTTCTACCATGATAAGAGCATCACTTCCTTTGCAGAGAAAATCCTCATGCAATATCCACTTCAACAACTCGTATTCTCTCATGCTTCGCGGTACTCAAATTGCAGGATATCATGCAGGCTATCAGTCATATCATTCTGACGGCTAATGGTCTCGTCAATAGTGCTCACAGCGAAGCCATATCTGTCCACTTCCACTGAGACGACGTCCACGCTTCTGTCTTCGTTCATATTAAAAGAATAAACATTGACGTATCGCCTGTCAAGCAGCATATCATCCGTAAGACCATAGTCCTGATAGGAATGATTGTCATGTCTTTTCAGCTCCATTCCCATCATCATACCATTGAATTCACGAACGATATAGTCACTATGGGTACTGATGATGAGTCTTAGGCCCTGGTTCACCAACTCTCCAAAGATTCTAGCAAGCACCACTTGGTTGTCGGGATGGAGATTCATCTCCGGCTCGTCTATCAGTATGACATCATTCTTTCGAGCTGAGTATTTTAGAAATAGGATAAGGCTGGCCATGGCCTTCACGATGGAAGATGTCAGATGGATAGGCAAAATCTTAGGATTCGCATCCGAGCCTACCACGAACTCTATCTCTCCATTTTGTGAAGTCTCAATGTTTCCGTGAAGGAGCCTCTCCTCAAGCTCGACTGCATACTCATAAAACACGCTCTTTCCCTGTTTGATATTCTCAATGTCACTTGCATATCTCAAGCTTCTGCGAATAGCCAGCGGATATCTGCGAGGGCCGAACTCTCCAAGCCGGATCAAATCATCACCAGCAAGAATACCATCGTCCATCAGCCTATAATTCATCAACTCGTTGCTGAAAGTATAGATGGAATTGCGTTCCACTGTCAACATCCACGACTTGGTGATTGGCAATAGGGCAATACGCCTAATAGATTGGCAGATCAAAAATTTCCACACCTTATCCTTTTCTGAATCAGGTATTGGATTAGGGCCAGCCTTTTCAATTCTAATCTTCCCTGGCACATCATTCAGCGTGATAACGAACACAAAACTGTTATATTGGGCATTAATGCCGTAGTTCAAATGCTTATTATGGCTAAACTCTTCTTCAGAGATGGAAAAACTCAGTGCAAAATCAGTAAACAACTTTTCTGCCTTATCGTTAGAAATGCCAAACAAGACCCCGAGTTCATCCCTAACCCGGTCAGCCTCCTCATTCAGGAAATAGTCAATGATTTGCTTATCATACTCAAATTCAAGGAAATTGTCTGCCTTCCGTCCTTGCAACAGTCGATCATATATGTCCAACTCAATATATGAGTCATCCGACAACAGATGATACAGTAGGTAGGAAAGATATGTCTTCCCTGTGCTATTAGGCCCGTTAAAGACCGTTAGCAGACCTGACGTGCTCACCTCGGCAGAGCGGATGACTCCTAAATTATCTACCCTAATCTTCATAAAGATATAAATGAATTAATACAGTGTTTTACCTCCATCGATAATCAACGAATGTCCTGTTACAAACGACGATGCATCCGACAGTAAATACACAATACCCAGTGCCACCTCACGAGGTTCTCCATATCGTTTCATCGGATAAGTCTGCATATCCCGCTTACGGTCCTCCTCTGAATAAGTGCCAGGTTTTAACAATCCGGTATTGATCATGCCTGGGTTTACGCTATTACAGCGGATGCCATTGGCCGCAGACTCCAAAGCAACGTTTTTCATAAACACCTGAAGAGCACCTTTTGAAGAACCATACATGGCATTAGCAATTGCCGTCGTATAGACACCGCCAATAGACACTGTGAACACAATGGAAGCTCCCTTTGCAAACTTCTTTTTCTTTAATAGTCGCTGCGTCAGGAACATCGGTGCCATCGCATTAATAGACATGATTCGATCCAGATCCTCACGGTTAATGAATTTAACCAACGCAGGTTTAGTAACGCCTGCATTGCTGACAAAGCCGTCCAACTTATCTATCTCACCTACCAGCCTATCAATCTCTTCATCAACAGTCAGATTTGCAATCACATATCTGTGTCGTTCCTGCGACTCCAGTTCTCCAAGAGTAGACTTTAAGCCCTCCTCATTGATGTCTGTAAGAATCAAGCAGGCCCCAAGTTTAGCACATTCTATGGCCGTAGCTCGCCCGATACCACCAGCAGCGCCTGTGATGAGGATCTTTTTTCCTACAAGAGAAAACGGATTGTAACTCTCCATTACTCTACTTTTGCCTTCACAGTGTTAAACAAATCCTCAATAGTCACAGCTGCAGACATTTCGTTGGCATTCAGGGCCACACCATACTCCTCATCTACCATACCGATAATTGACAGAGCTATCAATGACGAGTACTCGTCCAACTCATGAAATACGGTCTCTGGTTTCAGTTCACTCAGTTCTGTATCATCAAACTGTTCTGCAAAATGTTCAATAAATTCCTTGATTTCCATAATAATTAACTATTTTATCTTTATACTTTTTTCCCTTATATAAGTCTTTTTGCAGGAATCCCCATAACGGTGGTCCCTGCCTTTACTTTCCTAATGACAAAACTCAATGCTCCCACATGCGCTCCACTCTCTACCATCACGTTATGGCTAATGATGGCCGATGTATGGATAGTCACCTCGTCCTCAATGACGATGCCTCCCACACAGGTTACATGAGTGTCTATACGATTCCAGCTTCCAATCTTGGCATCATGGCCAATAACGGTATATGACTGAATCATATTATAGTCGCCCACCACGGCATCGTTGCCAATTACCGAGTATGCACCGATGAAGTTTCCCTTGCCAAGCTTCGCGTTGGTATAGATTCGTGCCGTCTTGTGAATCAGTTCCATGAATTCTCCACCACGGCCAATAATCTCCTCCATACACAGTCTTCGCGATTCACCGCCAATGGACGAGACAAACACATCGTCCGCCTGAGGTTCGTAGCCCTTAATCGTTCCAATCACAGGAGGATAGTTAGGATAGGTGTCTAAAGCATGAAGGTTATCGTCGATAAACCCCTTCACTTCAAACTTTTCTCCGAACCCCACACTTTCCAACGCATTGCTATATATTGTACGTCCCATACCGCCCGCACCGATAATAATCAGATTCTTCATCAATTGTTTCCTTTTATCAAGTGTTTATATAATACCCTAACTATCTCATAATTCATTTCGGCTCCATTGGCAGACTTAGAAGTACAACCATTACAAATTACCACAAAGCCGAATTTCTTTTCTGGTTCAAAAAACATCAAACTATGGATGCCACAGGTGCCTCCTGTCATTCCACGAAGATTAACACCCTTAACGACTTTGGGGTATTGAGAGAATGCAAAACCGTAATTTCTGTCCTCATTCTGCGGCTGCCACATTTTCAGTTCAGACTCCTTACTTAGAATTCTTTTGCCATCATATTCCCCATAGTTCATGTGAGCCATAGTCCATTTAGCCATATCCATCACCGTCATTCTCATTCCACCAGCAGGAGAAAAGCACGTTGTAGAATAACCCATCACGTAATCTTTCAGAGATTCTTTATCATATCGCCGGTAGTTTGTAAACTCCTTGTACATCTTTCTCTTTTGATTATAGGTATAAGGCTTTACGAATCTTGAGCTATCAAAATCCAACTTGTTAAAACTGCCACTGAGGCCCAACGGCTCTATCAAATGATTCCTAATGTATTGGTCGAACCTTTCTCTTGATGCTTTTTCAATAATTGCAGCTAACAAAGTATAGTTCAAATTGCAATAATGCCAGCTGAAACCCGGAGTATATTTGTTGTATGTTTTTTTATAATCTATATTTTTATCGGGTATCAACGCGTTATAACCTATTATAAATTTATTATCATTCAAACTTGATCGATGACAAAGCAACATCCGTATCGTTATAGGGATATTGGGATATAACGGATTCTGAACCATGAAATCCAAGTAATTATTGACATCATCATCAAGTGAAAGCTTCTCATTCTCAACCAACTGCATGATGGCGGTACTGACAAACGTCTTTGAGACAGAAGCCCACCAAAAAATATCATCCAACTTAATCGGGCTTTTCTGCACATTATCCGCTAATCCAAAGGGCTTATTATAAATGACTTTGTTGTCTTTTATAACAGCCACAGACACACCTATTGCATCATATTGGCTCATAACCTCCTTGACTTCATCCTCCAAATCATGTGCAGACGAAGAAGCAGCTTCACACATTGTAGTTAGGATGCAGCACAAAATTGCAACAAGCAATCTATGCATTTTAAAATCTATTCAAGGTCTTCAATATATCACTGTAATCTTTCCACATGCCACGATAGTGCAGTTGTTGGAAATCATGATCTGCATTGTCATTGGCTTCTATCAAAGCGAATGTTCCATCTGAAAGAATCACCACGTCCCAACCTACATATCGTACTTCAGGAACGACCCTCACACATTCTTCGACAAATTTCTTACATTCTTCCCATTGAGGTATTTTGAAACCCATAATCTGTTTCCCTGTCATTGGATGAATGAGGTATTCTGCGTCAGCTGAATCATATCCCACTGAACAGATTATACCAGTCTCTATGTCAATATTGGCTCCAATTCCTGCATAATGGAAATTGTCCACATGGTTACCTTTATTTCCTATTCTGATCCTACAACTCATAAAATGCACAACGTCTTTCTTGTCATCATAGACTGTTACAAATCGAAGCGTATTGACTGACGCTGGATGGAATTCTGCCAACTCGCTATGTTCTACCAAACGACCTTCAGCCAAATAATGGCCGTTTTTGTCTGCTTTCAAAGAATTATATAGAGATTCTAAGTCGCATTCGCCTTTTGTATACATCTTAACGCTACTACCACGGAATCCTAACACTTCTTTTAGAAAAACATCATTATGTTTTTCAAAAAAAGCCTTGAACTCTTCTAACGAGGTGTCATTTAAATCAATACTGTCTCGATGTAAATATGCTGCGAAACGCTTATTGAATTCACTTTTATCTCTGAAATACTTGATACAATCCTTTCTGTTACATATATCCATTATCTTATGAAACTTTCGGTAGGTGATAAATTCCTTTCGTCCATTGGGGCGTAACTTATAAAAGCCGTACATGAAATAATCATTAATAGATGCCCCATAAAAGACGAAAGATAAGAGATAATCTACCCAGTACAAAGGTTTCCATCCCTTCATTTGGCACCTTTCATATAACTCGTTAAATCGCGTGCAAAGACGTTTAATCCTTTTTACTATCATTGCTTTTGTTTTTTTAATACTGTTTCAAAAACATCAGTTAATTTTCCTGCTATGGCCTCTGGTGAGAATCGTTTTTTGCAATCCTCTGCGATTTGATTCCTGTCATATTGAGAATAAGTTTCTATCATTCTCTTAATAGCAGAAGCCGTTGCATCAACGTCATCGGCAGGAACCAGTATACCATTCTTCTCATTGACAAATTCTTCTGGCCCGCCACAAACTGTTCCAATTACAGGCAGTCCCTGTGACATCGCTTCAATATATACTATACCAAATGTTTCTGACCTCGAAGCCAAAGCAAAAACATTACTTTTGCGCAATTCATTTACTATTTGGTCTTTATTTCTTTTCCCAAGGAAGCAAATATTATTTTGCAAATGATTGTCTTTTACGAGGTTTTCTAATCTTTCTTTCTCCTCACCCCAACCAATAATATTCAATTTCCAAGATTCTTTTGGAAGATTCAGCTTTACAAAGGCATTTATCAAAATATCAAAGCCCTTGCGGTAGACAAGACTAGCAGCAGAGCAAAATACTAACTGCTTTGATTGTATAACATTCTTATTTCCCACAGCATTAGTATCGAATTCTTTACCAAACATATTGTGAACAACAAAGCATTTCTTGTGAAATCGTTTTTCCAAATTCCGTGCTAATGAGTCTGATACAGCAATCAATGAATCTGCACCTGCAAAAGCATAAGTTGCTCCTTCTTCCGTTTCCTTTGTCAACTTGCTCTCATTAAATCTGGCCAAATGCTCAATTGCTACAACAGGTACGCGATATTTCTCTTTCAACTGCACACCCGCTATGGTGTTGAAAAAGAACTGGGAATATATAATATCAGGAGTTCCGTGTTCAGAAACAACTCTTTTATATATCTTTTCAAAATAGTGGAATTTGATATGCTTCCTATAATAATCAACTCCTATAACTTTTGAGAATAATATTCCTGGCAGCATGACATAATTGTAATAACTAACTTCCGCATTCTCAAAATGATGCATTCCTAATCTACCACGATGCCTTTCTAATCTAGCATCGACACTCATAACCACTACCTTGTGACCATATTTCACAAGCGCCTCTGCCTGATCTTTCTCAAAACAACCCCATTGCGGATTTCTACTTGTTGGAAATCCGCGTGCTATCATCAGTACAAACATTCCTAATCAAATAAAATTAACAATTGATTATTTTTCATCATCGCATGAGATCTTGATATTACCAATATGATACTAAACATTATTTTTTTTTCTTTAAGTTTGAAATGAAAGCCAAAAATTTCTCAAATATCAAGAAAAGTTTCTCGTGGTGTATATATATGTAGTAAGTATAGGCAAAAATCCTCGTACGAGTTATCTGTGCTGCCTCGTCAACTAATATCCTATTATCTTCTCTGAATTCGTTCAATGGATGTTTCAAAGCTTCCTTTACAGAAGATGGTATATCCATATTTTCGCGAACTTCTCTATATACGAAATCATTCATAAACCAAAAAGATTGGGGATGTGATTTTGATTTCTTTAATACAGCAGTTGTAAAATAATGAAGAATTTTAGCTTCATATAAAAATTTTAGGCCACAGGAAACTTGGCAATTCCAAATGCCAGAAACTTCATGCATAGGATGGCCAAGAATAAGATTCGCTTTCGTAAATGATGGCTGATCTGTGTTTATCCCCATCTCTTTTCCTTTTAGCCACTCCTCATGCCATATATTAAAGAAGGTATGTGAGATAGCAGAATCCTTTGCATATACCATACCGCCATTAAAGGTAATATCTTCTGAAGTTACATCGTATCCTAACTTTTTGCAGTTTCTTATAAATTCATCAGAAGAGGGCATATTCCAACCTCGTGAGGAATTTACACGAGAGACATGGCCGTCTTTTACAGCACCTAACTCGCATGTCATTTCGTCAAGGTCGTCTATCTTCTTTATAAAAATAGTATCTGAATCAATATAAAGCATGTCTCCTTTAACTAATTCTCGTGACTTTGTTTTTAGCCATCTTGAGCGTTGAAGACCTGTCATACTTGGTTCTAAATCAACCACGATTTTTTCATCTACCAATTCTAAGAATTTATTTCGGTAGCCTTTAAATGTTGACTCTGTAATTTTATCTGTAATCAGAACAACATGTGCATCTCCTTTAGGCATTAATAGCCTTAACGAATATAATGAAACCCACAATTGTTCCAAATAGATGTCAGTTTCTTTGCTCGTTAAAACGAATACGATTTTTGTTTTCATACATTAATTTTTGGTTATTACACTTCAATACAATCTGGTCTGGAAGTGTATTGAAATCAATATCTTCTTTGTTCTATTGACAACTAACCCACATTACTCATAAATCACCTTAAAATAGATTTGATTAAACGTTTTACCTGTTCCTTTTTATTTTGGATTTCTGTTTGCGCCAAACAATATCCAAACACAATATTAAAATACAAGGTAAATTGGTCGTACGACATTGAAAACAAAGTCTTTAAGAAGAAAATGACAAATAACATCCATAAAGCTGATTTTACTCTTATATCATTCTGTTTTTTAATGCATATGGCAAGAAATGAAAGGGTAAAAATCAAGAAAACGATAACACCCAACATTCCTTGATTAATGGCTATTTCAAGCCAGTCGTTATGTGCATAGTTTCCCCATATAAAAAGAGTAGTGAATGCACCTTGACCGAACCAGAATTGAAGCATTGTCGTTTTATTGATGAAATAATAAAAGAAAAACTCATAAAAAGAATCTCTACCATGAGCATCTCCCTCCATTGTGTCACTAAATCGCTTCAAAAAATGGTCACTGTATTCCAGCAATTCGTTTATGGCATAAATGCCTACCGCTCCCACTACAGCAATTGTCAATAGCAGTTTAATGTTGATTATCTTATTCGGGGTTCTATACATGTAGAAGAACATGATAAGAGAAACGACTATGGCTGTAAGAATAGCGCCTCGCTTCATAAATGCCAGAATAAGCAACATACAGAGAATATACACTAAAAGTTGCTTAAGGCTCTTTTTTGTACAAAAAGACAATAAAGGAAGAAACATCAAGATTCTATATCCATAATTAGTTGATGTTTCTTCGTCCTCTGTTCCTATTTTCATCATGCCAGCGTTTAATGCTCCTAATAAAACAAGAAATAGGAATATCCAAAAATACCCGATTAAATCATTATTTCGGATAGCTCCGATCTTTGAAAAGTAATAAAATGCATAAATAGGTAATAATGACAATACAATTTTTCTAAAATAGATAATACCCGTCACTGTCTGAGGAGCTGCAAAATGTCTAAAATAAAGAGTAAAGCTCCTCCCTTCGTTTAGAGCAAACACAGTATAGACAAAGAACAAAAGGAGCAATCCCAAGAGAGCATATAAGAAAAATGGCTTTGGCCCTTTGTCTGTCATCACCTTTAGGAAATAGTACAAAGACCATATTACAATGACCATCTCCAAGCCTCCAATACTTGAACGTTGCAAAATGGCCATCAGGAAATAATAGATTATCCATAGCCAAATGTACAGTTTAGCAGTTACCTTACTATTCATTATATACAGGAATTTTAAGCCATTCACCAAGTTTATCATCCCAAGCAGCAGGTTCAAAAGGCTTTATGCCTGACGCTGGGAAAAAAGTGATTTCTCCAAAATAGATTTTATCATCAATACAATAAAAATCCGTGCGCACGAAAGAGGTTTTTTTAGCAAGGGCAGCCGAGAGTTGAAGCATCTCTTCAAATTTGGCAGGTCGTGGCTCTTTGTATATTGCGTTATTCAAATCTGGCCTTTTCAAGTCAATATGCTGCCACTCAGCCGTATAGAAATCCTCTGTAAGGCCACTTGCCTTGAAACGGTCACGGCACACCAGTATAACCTTGGGGATACCGTTGAAATTATGGACTTTGTAATCTGTCAAGCCTCCGCTTCCACCGTCATCGCTTGACATATATTGCTCTGCGATGATACGTGGCTTGACATTTTTGTAGGGCCACTCACGGGTTTGACAGTAAAAATTCCTCTGCAACCCTCTCGCCAGTTTAGCCTTTGCCTTTTCAATGTCGAACTTTGATTTGTCCTTACAAATCACGACACCGCCACTATCATGTGTACATTTCAAGACAAACTGGTCTGGGAGTGAAGCAAAATCTATATCCTCCACGCGGTCATAGACGGCAAGAGTCGGTATGACATACTGTTCGCCAATAGTCTCAGCCACATATTTTTTCGCCTCATACTTATCCACCATTCGTGTATACTCAGGATTATGATCATGAAGCTTCAGCCACTGCAATTTTTCATTGAATGTTTTGGGATTCATTACATCCAAAGGATACCCCATTATTAACCGCCACTTTAATTTTAGAAATGTCTCGTCATTCTTAATATATGGAGCTATACGATAAAGTATACTGTATTTTATTCTTGTTAAAAAATTCATAACTATATATAAATTCTTTTTGTCACTAAATTTTCTTAATTATTCAGCAGAAAGTAGGTTAGAATGTCTCTATGCGATTCACAAACCACATAATTAATTATTCCTGCTTTTTTCCTTTCAGTTAATGACGTCGGGAGCCATCCTCTACGAACTAACGAGAGATATATCTTATTATTAAATGGTTCGAAAATTCGACTATACCAGTTCTTTCGTGATTCATAATATGCCGAGACCTTATCATTTAACAAGTGCTCGTTCGTTATTATCAGGTTCAGAGCCGCTATCTCTTCATCAAACGTAGAAGGTTCCAACAGTTTGATCTTAGCTTCTTTTTCACACTGAGAATAGGGGATTATTTTAAAAGACACGTCTTCGTCGAACGATAAGTAGAGCATAAATCCCAAGTACCAACTTCTCTGCATTGTTTTATCTTTATCAAAACAAAAATTGCCTAACCCGTAAAAGATTGGCTTGCCTTGGTAAATTTCATACCCACTAAAGCAATGTTGGTGATGATTAACAACTGCATCGGCACCAGCTTCAATGAAAAATTGATAGGTCTGCTTCATTCTTGGGCTTGGTAACTGCCACATTTCATGACCTCCATGAACAATGACAATTACATAGTCTGCTTTATTACGCGCTTCTCTTATAGAATAATACTGCTCTATGGGATTAAGGGGATTGCTTCCTGCACTTTGTTCAGTAGCTATCGAAAATTCATGTTCACAACAATTAATAATAGCTATTAGCCTCCCCTTTATTTCTTTATATAGGATATTGGCTGCTTCTACAGTATTCATTCCTCCGCCCACATAATTTATTCTATTAGCAGCAAGTAGCCGCAGAGTATTTTCGCACCCTTTATCTCCAAAATCTCGGAAATGGTTATTGGCTAAAGTAACACAATCGAAACCAGTCCACTTAATTGCCTCGATTCCTTTCTCTGAGCAAGAAAGATTTGGACCACACTTCGATATCGGTTTTTCGTCGCCGTAACAAACAGGGCATTCAAAATTAACTATAGAATAATCTGCTTCCTGGATGATTGTCTGCACTTCTCCCAAAACACAATCATACTTATCGTTATCGAATAACGAAGCTACTCGATTTTGTGGGCAGAAATCTCCTGCAATTAGTATATTCATAATTTCCTTTTGACAATATAAGTAACAATTACACTACGTTCTTTTGGAAATAACAAAAGAATTAAAATATATATAACAATACAGAATATTAACAATAGCACTTGAGCAAACAAACCATCCAGAATAACTTGTCTTAAAACGAATACGACTACCATGGCCATTAAAGAGGCCACAACGGAAGGGAACACATTCCGTAACATCTGTATAGGAGTAATATGTACAAAATAAAAGATTAACACAAGGTTAACAAGTATCAACTCCATTCTAACCCACGACCGTGCCGTGTAAAGCGTCTCAAAACCATACCTTACTGCAATTAAGACTACCGGCCATAATACTATTATATGAAGCCATTGGGCTAAAACCGATAACTTAGGACGTCCCAAAGCCCTATACACCTCACTTGAGAAATGAGCGAAGACAATTGTTATTGCAGAAGTCAATCCCCATAGACCGACGAAGCCAGAAGCCTCCATCCACTGCTTCCCAAGGGCCAAGGTCGTTATTAAGTCACTGAAACAATAGATAACAACTCCAAGAGGGAAAACGAAAATTGCTACTAATTTTTGGAATTTTGAAAAAATCCTTCTGAATTCGGTAGCATCATTCTGCAATCGGGATAAGGCCGAAAACAACACCGGTGTAGTGGCAACAGTTACTAGGCCCATAATTTGCCCTACCAATGCAGATGATGTTTTGTAAAGACCAAGATAATGCTGGCTCAACATCGTTCCAACAATAAACACATCTACATAATGTGTCAGCCATATAGAAATAGCTTCAAAAAGAGACCAAATTGTAAATGACAACATCTCTTTCAACTTTTCCAGAGAATAGAAGAAGCGAGGTCTCCATTTAGAGAATACCGTAAGAAGTACTGCATTCGTAATATTCTGAGCGATGTGACCAAAAATAAGGGCCCAATAACTCCTCAACCACAAAGCGAATGGAATAGTTATGAAAATAGGTATTAATATGGAAGCCATTCTCACTTTGAACAAAGTCTTGAAATCAAGATCCCGCCTGTACAGAGCCATCTGGATACTTGAAAAGGCTGCCAGAGGAATAGCAACACATGCAATGGTTATTACATAACCCAGTCCTGGATTACCAACGAGAGTTGCCAGCGAATCTGAGAATAACGCAATACCACCCCATATCATCAAAGACATAACAAAATTACTCCAAAAAGCAACGTTAGTGCTCTGATCCCGGTCTGTTTCATCAACAAACTCATGTTGTACCAAATATTTCTGAAAGCCAGCATCAGTAAACAATTCAGCAAATGTAATTATCATAGTAATCGTTGTCACCACACCAAAAGCTTCAGGCGTAAGCAACCGTGCCAACACCATACTCGTTATTGGTGTGACCAACTTGGCTATAACCTCTGTTACGGCTGACCAGCGTGTAGCCTTAACGACCTTACCTTTGAATTCCGACATAGCAGCTTACAAGTATTTTCGTCCAAACTTTGTACTCCGAACGACTAAAGTCAACAATACAGACAAAACTACGGTCACTAAAAAACCGGTCCATGGAAGCAAATACGTGCCACACAAAGAGGGAAAATCTGTATAGCGATATAGATACACAAGGATAAATTGGTGGAACACATAGACACCATAGCCACAAGCTCCTATTTTTATTATTATCTTACCTAAAGAATGCCTTTTACAATAGTATACACTTGTTAGGTATAAAGCAATAATTCCAGACCATCCTAAAATCGCTTTAGAATAAGCTTTTGTTACAAGCATACTACCTTTTATTAACAAATTATTTTTTCCCGTCGGAGAGATTGAACTCATATAATGAATTGAAAAACTTATTGTAATAAAAAGAATCACAAATACAGCCCATGACAATAAGATGTTTTTTGCCGAGTCTTTATCGTGAAACCATTTGTTGATTTTCCAAAAAATGCCCCCCCCATAGAAGAAACCAATAAAATATAAAGCTCTTCCAATCTGAAGTGGCAGTGTTATACATGAAATACCCGTAGCTATTACAAACACAACAAGCATATACTTTGGACTGAAGTCTTTTTCAACAACAACATACTGAAACAAGAAACACCAAAACAAACAGGGCAAATACCATAAATGGCCGGCACCTCCAATAATCTTTACAACAATAGATAAAGGCGAAAGCCCATGTAAGAAGAATAATATATAAATTGTGCTAAAAATGAAGCTTGGTATAAGCAAGCGATGAAACTTTGTAGATAATAGGCTTTTTAATGAGGAAAACCTTTTCTTCTCAACTAATTGGAACGTGAAAATATAGCCAGATATAAAAATAAAACCTTCCAGAAGATATGCATATGACAGTATACCTATCCAGTTATAGACTTCTACCGGATGAAATCCATTAGGTAGAGGCCAAGACTTCAAAGAAGAGATGTATGGAGCAAATGAATGATATAAAACCAGCAAAACTAACAAAATTGGTCGCATGAATGAAACTTCATTTAACCATACATTTTTGACAGTTTGACTCATAAATATAATACTAACAAGGTTTCGTTATCTAATACAAATTCACACTAACATCAAATGGTGAATCAAAACCATAAAGCAAAGTGTGCTTAGTGTCTTTTTCTGAAAGGATTGTCTTATCTGTTGGAATACGCCAATCTATACCAAGAGAATCATCAAGTTTATTAATGCCACCATCTGATTCTGGGTGATAGAATTCATCACACTTATACTGAAAAACAGCTGTTTCGCTCAATACGGCGAAGCCATGAGCGAAACCACGGGTACGAAAAACTGGCGGTGATTATCTTCTGTCAATTCTACAGAAACATGTTGCCCGTATGTTGGTGAACCCTTGCGAATATCTACAGCGACATCCAATACTGCACCTTTTACACAACGTACCAGTTTGCTCTGGGTATAAGGAGGTCTCTGGAAATGTAGGCCTCGCATCACGCCGTATGATGATTTACTTTCATTATCTTGTACGAAGTTAATAGTATGGCCTAATATGGGCGCAACCTTCTCGTCAAACTCACGTTGTGAGAATGACTTAAAAAAAACCACGCTTATCGCCAAAGACTTTTGGTTCTATAATAAGTACTCCTTCAATATCTGTCTTTATTACTTCCATAATTACGTATTTCGCTTATTGGTTATCGATTATCGTTACTCAGGATTGAAGTTCTAAGTCCTGAGAGCATCTTACCGACATCAACAAAAGTTGGTTTTATTTTCTTTACTTCTTCTTCGGTTATATAGCCTAAATCAGTAGCAGTTTCCAGTTCACTATAAGTTTCCATTAACGAACCATACGCCATATCTATGAAATGCGCTTTGTCTTTAGCATGGTTTCTTCCACTTCCTTCTGCTATATTCGCCTTTACAGAAACAATGGCTCGTCTTATCTGACTGCTAAGAGCAAAGTTCTCAATAGCAGGTAACTTGTTTACAAGCACATACACGTCTTTTACCAAATGTCTTGCAGCCTGATAGACTCGTAGTCCTTCAAACGAAAAGTCGTGATTCTCCATGCGATAACCTATAACCGTTAAACTATAACCGCTCTATACATGCTCCAGCGTTCCGCTGTTGATGTCTTCTCGTTTACTCGTAGTCTCCCTAATCAATATACTCTGTCAAGTTTCACTTCGTATCGCGGATTAAATTGAATCAGTTCTACCGCCTCACTTCGCTCTGCAGGAATGTGAAGACGCATATATTTTTCAGTCATTATGAGAATATTGAATTGCCTCCAAAGTTTCGACTCTTCCTTTAAGTATATCTATCTCTTTCTTGACTGGCCTAGGTATTCCTGCGCCCCAATCAACAGAGCCATCCTGCCGCCTAATTCCGAATAGAAAATGTTTTTTTGCGTCTATGATGCAGTATATCCATTCTGGATTTTCAACTACCTCCATTCCAAGTTCTTCTACTTTGTCCTTCAGCGTTATAAGTACCTCCTGTTGCTTTCGGCTTTTATTATGGTCATCCCACCACACCATAATGGGTACTATGGCAGAAAGTAGTGATAGGCACGCTATGAGATTCCAGCTTTCATGGCCATAAATTGATAGTATTGCCAATGCTATACCTCCTACCGCAGGTATCAACATTATACATTGTTTCATTGTCATTACTTTCATTCATGATTTTATGAGTATAGAGATATATTATGGTTTGATGTCCACTTTTCTATCTCTTTACGGTAATTTATGTATGCTATTTCCAACTGGGGCCAGTCAGTAGGATTAATCTTCACGCTCAATAGAACTTTTTTAAAGTTCTTCATAATATTATAAAGAGCAGCATCCACATGCTTCATCTGTCGATTCTCCACTGCAAACCTGTTATCAATTGGAAAGAACATATATAGCGTCATAAGTTTTAGGTAATTACATACCCTATTATAAACATATTCTCCACTTCTATTTCTTAATCCATTTTTTACAATATCATCATATACAGACTTAAATTGCTCTGGAGCTATCTCTTCAAAGAATTCATCATCTGAATAACCCTGGGCATGATAATATGGATAGAATATCACATGCTCAGCTTGATTCAAGAAATCAGAACAAAACTCTTTATTCAATATCATGCATGCATAAAGACCGCTTCGTTCCACCGTTGTCAACATATCGGAATTATCCCCCATCGTAAGGCCTATCTTCAAATGATATAGTTCATGAGCTATCTTTGCAAGACATAATGGCTCATAGTAGTACACTATTGCTTCTATAGGCTTCCCCACTCCATTCTCTTTCTTGATAATGGAATTATAGCTCTTTTTGTCATGCTGCTCGAATCTCAATGGCGCAAATACCCTGATCTCATCGCACAACTGCTTTATGTTATCATCAAATTGCTCTTCCATAGTAACTATCAGATTACAACAAATTGAGAGGCATATATAAATGGTGACTTATTTTTAAATCCTCAGGAGATTAACCTGACATTACAGAAGCCTGTCGTTATTGGCTTTTATAAATGCACTTGGCGAACCAATAAGATCACGATGATGGTATAACTATAGATGGAAGAGATTAGAAGTAAGATGTTACTCACATCGAATATTTCTCATTTAGTCACAAGAGACTTTGCTCATCACGAACTCACAAGGCCATTTCTCTACAGATAATATACAGTAGCCACTTCCTTTTTCATCTCTTCTCTTGTATTGCATATGATATTTCACTCATGCGTTAGATTGTAATGGAAGAATGATGATTACGGCTTCGTGCTGAGCAAAGAAATAGTCGTGGTGAACTCTGCTACAATTGCACTGAGATCTGGATTATCGTTACGGACAATAATAGCCGCATAATTCTCAATGCCTTCATCGTCTGTCAGGGAGGAGGCAACAAATGTATATTGTGCCTTACGCTCATAGGTGGAGAACCAACGTTCAAATAGTCGGTTACGAAGGGCCTGTTTCTTGTCTCCTGTCTCACATATATACAACAAGGTGGTATTGTTCTCAACGAAAAACTCGTCAATGATAGCGATAATAGTATCTCGTACTTTCACATCGCTTGGTGACTTCTGGTGATTGACATTGACTATTACCAGATGGTATGTCTCTCGACTCATCAGGGAGTCATCGGGTACGAACTCTACCGTGCAATGAACACCATGGTCTGTAAAGAACTGATAGCAGCCCTGACTCACCTCACTCACCTCATAAGAGGATGATTCATTGATAGCCTGAAGAGAGAGCTGGTTCATAACGTTACAACATAATTGGCCTTCAAACCGGTACGCTCCTCGTAGGCTTGCTTCATTTTCTGCTCAAGAGCGGCAACTGCATCCATCTTTGTCTGCTTAGCTGCCTTGAAACGGCGTAGTGCCTCTTCTTTCGTCATCATAATTATGTCTATTGTTAAAATATTATATTCTTTATGTTCAATTCGAATTATCTTTGTAATTTCGGGGAATCTGTTTCCTACCGAGAAACAAGAAGATCAACCGAGGGCGTAAACGAATATCACGGCGAGGAGCATGAGGATGGCGATGACGAAGAGGGCGATCTTGCCCCATTTCTCCAATTTGCGACGGAGGACGATGGCGTTGAGACTGCGCTCCTTGAAGCGTGTCGCATCGTCCCTATGATGATGATGATGGTGGTGTTCGGACATTGAAAATTTATTTAAGGATGTTGACAACGAGAGCGGCGATGGAAACCAGAATGGAGGTGGCAGAGACCAAGAGGGTCGTAGACTGACCGATACTGGAGTTCTGGGACTTGACCTTGTTGGGCTCCACATAGACGATATCGTTCTGCTGGAGATAGTAATAAGGTGAGTTGATGATCTCGGCATCGTTCAAGTTGAGTGTAAACACCTCTTTACGGCCTTTGGCGTTCTCGCGGATGAGTTTTACCTTGTCGCGCACACCGTAGATGGTCAGATCGCCAGCCTTTGCCAACGCCTCGAAGATGTTGATCTTCTCGTTGCCGACTGTGAACATACCCGGACGAGCCACCTCGCCCAAAACGGAGATCTTGAAGTTTGCCATACGTACGGTAACCACCGGATTCTCGGCCGCATTCATAAAGGGTTTAAGACGGTCATGTATCATCGACTCACATTCGGACTTGGTGAGGCCACCCACGGAGAGTGTGCCAAGCACGGGGTACTCAATTTTTCCCTGATTGTCAACCAGATAGGTTTGCAAGGCACGCTGGGTTCCAATCGTCTGCGAACCCTCACCCGTGTTCAGAGCCGTAGATACCACCAGGTTGTAGGGAGCTGAGGCCTCGGGATTCACGGTGTTGACGGTAATCGTCAGAATGTCCTTGGGCATGATCTTGGCATCATAGAGGATTTCTGACTTGGTATAATCGATGGAGTCGCTGTTTTGGATATAAGCGACGTACTTGGGGTTGGCACAGGATGAAAGAATAACTGTCGTGATCGACAGAATCATGATAAATTTGATTGTTTTCATATTTTTCACTTTTTTACCTTTTTACTATTTTACCTCCTACCAGAAGTGCCACCAGTGGTGGGTGCGGGTATGGGAATGTTGATAAGTGGAAGTGGCATCATAGTCCATCTGACCGGCGTAGGCCTCATCGATGAGGTGACGCCACTTCTTGCCACGGGAAACCATCCGATAGATGGTGCCCCAGTCGGGGAGACCACCGACATTACGGTCATCGATGAAGAGGTCTGCCTTCAGCTTTCGGGTGAAGTGGGGATTGTTATCAGTGGTCTCCTCGGGGTAGTCGCGGTTGGCAGCGTAGAATTCCACACCGCGTTCACGACACCACTGGAGAGCCTGTTCGAGAAGCTCGCCCTCGCGACAGGTCCAGAGGACCAGACGGTGACGGTCGGCAATGAGCATCTTCAACGTCTCAGTGGCGAAGGGGCGCTCCTGGCCAATCTCGGGGTAACGGTTCTCGACAATCGTCCCGTCAAAATCAACTGCGATGATCATACCTATTTTTTGATGGAGTCGTCGTCCTTGTTACCGTAGTGGGACTCGGCATACTGGCCGTAGTTGCCGTAATTGCCATAGTTGCCATAACCGTACTTGCCATAGCCATAACGACCGTAACCGTAGCGGCCATATTTGCCGTAACGGCCATAGCCATAGTAATAGCCGTACTTGCGCTGCGACATGTCGATACCATTGAGCACCACACAGGGGTTGGGCATTTTCTTCTCCTGGGCGAGGGAGTTCAGCAGACCGAAGGAAGACTTCGGCGTGTAGTCGGCACGGCAGACGAACACGGTGATGTCGGCATGCTGGCCTATCTGAAGGGTATCCGTCACCAGTCCGACAGGGGCTGTATCGAAGATGACATAGTCGTACTGTTCACGCAGAAGCTTGGCAATCTCGCCAAAATTCTCACGAGCGAGCAGCTCTGTAGGATTGGGAGGTGTCGGGCCTGCCAAAAGCAGGTCCAAGTTGTCGTTCACGCCAGACTTCTGAATCTGGGTCTGTAGGTCGGCCTCCGTCACCTTGTCAAGGGTGAGCAGTGAGGTGACGCCATCGAAACGGTCGGAGATGCCGAAGAGACGTCCCAGCGCCGGCTTACGGATATCAAGACCGCAAAGGATGACCTTCTTGCCAAGCAGGGCAAAGGACACGGCAAGGTTGGCAGCGTTGAACGTCTTTCCTTCTCCAGAGGTCGAGGACGTGAAGAGAATGACCTTCTGGTCGCCCTGCAACATGAACTGGATATTCGTTCGCATGCTACGGAATATCTCGTCGATCTGGTTGTTCTTGTTGGCCTGGACAACGATACCTGCCTTCTGCTTGACATTCTCGGAGGCCACTGCTACATCGGCAATGATGGGCAGGTCGGTCAGTCGGGCCACATCCTCATGACCTTCTATCTTATAACGGAAGAGGGATAATATCCAAATGAAGAAGGCCGGCACGGCAAAGCCAAGAAAGAGGGCGGCTGCCAGGACCAGCAGATTCTTCGGGCTGACCTTGCCTTCATACAGGGGGGCGTCAATCAGTTTTCCGTTGTCGGCCGTAGCGGCCAGCGCGATGCTGTTCTCCTCACGTTTCTGGAGAAGCAGCATGTAAAGGGTGGATTTCACGTCCTGCTGACGGCCTACCTGACTGAGCACACGCTCCTGAAGCGGGGCGGCAGAGACACGACCCTGGAACTTGGAAAACTGCGACTGGATGCCCTGACGGTTGATGTCGGCAGAGCGGCGGGCCTGCATGAGAGCGGTCTGGATGCCCTGCTGGAGCTCGTCGATGGTAGCCGTGAGCGTCTGTACCTGGGGAGCCTGCTCACTGGCAGCCTTCAAAAGGCGATTACGATCCTGCACGGCTTTGTTGTAGTTGTTGATCAGGGCCGTGGTGGCGCCATCGCTTACACCTACGTTTGAGGGGATGATCTGATACTTGTTATTGGGATTGTTGACAAAGTCACGCATATAGTCGAGCATCTGCACCTGGGAGTTGGCCTCGGAAAGACGGGCGGAGAACTCATTCGACATCTGTACCGACTGGGAGGCGTCGACACCGACGGTGGTCATGGCGTTCTGCTGCTTGAACTGCTGAATATCCTTTTCCGTCTTGCCCAGTTCTTCGTTAAGCTTCGCCATACGGTCGTTGATAAACTCCTCGGTACGCAGGGCAACCTCGTTCTTGTCGGCATTGGCCTGACGGTTGTAGCAGATGTTCAACTGTCGCAGGATGTCCATGCCGCGACGATAGTTCTTATCCTCCAGTGTCAACTCAGCGATGGAAGTCAGCTTGGAGGTGGGCTCGATGGTGAGATTATCCAATATCTTGGTGGCTACAGACATCGGCGGACGGATGGTAGCGAAGAAGACTTGGCCTTCCTCCCACTGCCTGCCGACGTTGGCTGTAACGGTCACGGTGCCCAGCTCTGTCTTAAACGTGGCCGGCAGCGAATTGCTGCGATGCTGGAAGGGCGTCAGCTCCTTTTTACCTTCCATCACCGTTCCCGACAGCACATAGGCCGATCCCTCGCGCCAGATTTTCATGTCGAGCCACTGGGTCTTCTCCAGTAAATTGATGTCGAGGGAGTCGAGATGCTGCGGATCGAGGTCGATGATGACAGGTTGCGTGTTGTACACGATGACGTCCTTGACACGGCCCTCACGACGGTATTCCGTATAGAGTTTCAGGTCCTTCACCACATCACGGAGCAGGACGCGCGACTGGAGCACCTCCACCTCGTTGTCGATACCCGTGGAGTTGCTCAGGAAACCGAGATCCTCGACCCCAGCCAGCATCTGGTTGGCATTCTTGGTCTTGTTCTCATCCTTGATGAGCATACGGGCCGAGACCTTGTAGACAGGATCCGCATAGCGGAGGTAGATGAGGGCTCCACAGACAAAGATGATCAGAGACAGGAGAAACCACTGCCAATTGAGCACCAGAGCCGCATAGATGGTCTGGAAATTGAGCCGGCTACGACTTCCACTGGTTCCAGCATCTTCTTCCAACAGCTCTTCAAGTTCTTCAAGCGTAATTTTCTTTTCTTCAGACATAGTATACTAAGATTTATATTGCTTTATTGTTTTTTCTTGATGAGGAAGTCGGGTGACACTTCCATATAAGCACAGCCAAGCTGGTCGATACGAACGCCGATGTATCGGGCCTGGTCGCCAGGGATGCGGACAATGCGCCCTTCCAAATCCCCTCCTCCAACCATGACGCGGACCGCATCGCCGACGGCAAAGCCGGAGGTGGCGAAACGGACGGTGGAGTCAGTCTGGCCGAGCATGCGCCGGAGCATCTGCATCTGACTGTCTGGGATGACAGCCGGGAGATGGCGCCCGTATTCATTAGGGGTTCCTGCCTTATTGACCAGGAAATAGTGGATCTCCGGCATGGTCACGACCACGGCGCGCTGTTGCTCGGTCAGACGGATGAAGACGTACTGGGTGATGACAGGACGCTCGATTTTCTTCTTGCGGCCATTCCGCCAGACATGGACCTCCCACTGGGTAGCGGCGTAGGCCTCATAGCCCAAGGAAATCAGACGGTCGCGCACGGCTTTTTCCGCCCTTGTCCCCACATAAGCGACGTACCAACGGGATAAGCCTACGGCGTCGTCAGCGACAATCGCTGGCGTCTGCGTCTCGAAGTTTTTTTCCGTCTCCGACATTTCGGGTGCAAAGGTACAATATTTTTTTGAATTCGTATGCCCGATTTCAAAAAAATAGTAAAAAAAACAAGAATTATTATACAAAGATGCATGGATTGCGCATTTTTTGAGTACCTTTGCACCTAAATTTGAGATGACATAAAAAAAATAGGTATGGAATCGTTTCAATGGTTAAAAGACCTGTTCACTGCCAATGAATCTGTGGCACATATCACTCTGCTATATGCCATCGTGATCGCCATCGGCGTGTACCTTGGCAAGATCAAGGTTTTCGGTGTCTCATTGGGTGTGACATTTGTGCTCTTTGCCGGAATCCTGGCAGGCCATATCGGCTTTACCGCCCCTACTCCCATCCTCACATTCGTGCAGGATTTCGGATTGATTCTATTCGTGTTTATGATCGGTATGCAGGTTGGACCTGGTTTCTTTGAGAGTTTCGGCACCCAAGGCATCAAACTTAACGGACTGGCGGCAAGTGCCATTCTGCTGAACATCCTTGTGATGTTTGCCTGCTACTACATCTTCTTCGACACCACCAACAAGACCAACCTGCCGATGATGGTAGGTACGCTTTATGGTGCCGTCACCAACACGCCTGGCCTTGGTGCTGCCAACGAAGCGCTGAACACCGTATTTCCAAGCGGTGCACCTCAGATAGCCTCGGCCTATGCCTGTGCCTACCCCCTCGGTGTGCTCGGCATCATCGGCGCTACCATATTAATAAGGTACGCGTGCAAGGTAAAGCTCGAAAAGGAAGAGGCCCAACTGGCAGAGATGGAGGGCACAAAGACTAACAAGAAGCCCTATAAGATGCACCTTGAGGTGACGAACAAATATCTGGAAGGCAAGACGCTTTTACAGGTACACGACTTCCTGAACCGCGACTTTGTGGTGTCACGCCTTGTCCATCAGGGCGACCTCTGTATTCCCAACCGCGACACGATCTTCCATGTAGGCGACCAGATGCTCATCGTGTGTGCCGAAGCCGACCAGGAAGCCATCATGGCTTTCATCGGTCCGAAACTCGACATCGACTTTGAGCAGCAGGATCAGCCACTCGTATCAAAGCGTATTCTCATTACCAATCCAAAAATTAACGGCAAAACGCTCGCCTCTATGCATTTCTCAAGTGTTCATGGCGTGAACGTGACCCGTTTGACGCGTCACGGTATGGACCTCTTCGCCTCAGCAGCGCTTCCCCTTCAGGTGGGTGACAAGATCATGGTTGTAGGTCCGGAGGATGCAGTCAACCGTGTTGCCAACCAGATGGGCAACTCCACGAGTAAGCTCAATGCGCCCAATATTGCCACGATCTTCGTCGGCATCTTCCTCGGACTGATCTTCGGTTCATTCCCCCTGGCCATCCCCGGCATGCCTGTACCCGTGAAACTCGGTCTGGCTGGCGGTCCGCTGATCATCGCCATCCTGATTGGCCGCTACGGCTATAAGATTCATCTGGTGACCTATACCACCACCTCAGCCAACATGATGCTGCGCGAGATCGGACTCGTGCTCTTCCTGGCCTCGGTAGGTATCAAGGCTGGTGCAAACTTCTTTGAGACGGTTGTCGAGGGCGACGGAATGCTCTACGTGCTGACAGGTTTCCTGATCACCATCATCCCGATCCTTGTCGTCGGACCTATCGCCCGCATGAAGTTCAAGTTCAACTACTTCACCATTGCCGGTATGATTGCCGGTACCTATACCGATCCCCCTGCACTGGCCTATGCCAACAGCATCTGCTCGAAGGAGGCCCCCGCCGTAGGATACTCAACGGTATATCCGCTGTCGATGTTCCTCAGGATCTTCACAGCGCAAATCATCGTACTCTTTTTCTGTGGATAATCAATAAACAAATAATACACGTATAGCGAAATGAATAACTTCAGACTTTTGCTTAGCGGACTCATGTTGGCGAGTGCTTCAGCGGTGATGGCTCAGGGAGCCAAAAACATCCGTATCAATGAGGTGCTTACCAACAATACTGCAAGCATTGTGGACGAGTTCGGCAATCGCGAAGCATGGATAGAACTGGAGAACACCTCGTTCACCACCTATAATATCCGCGGTATGTACTTCACGACCGACCGTAGCGTACTCGATCCAAAGATGAGTGTTCCTGAGCGCATCAAGCGGATGCGGGTCATCCCCAACGGCGACCCTCGTACGCAGATTGGCGGCAGGCAGCACCTTGTATTCTTCGGCAACTCATCACCTGCTAAGGGAAAGTTGCATCTCTCACTTCCCATTCCCCTTTCAGAGCCTGTATGGATCGGCTTCTACAATGGTAATGCCGTTGAACTAATTGACTCCGTCACCGTTCCTGCCCTTGCTGCAGACCAGAGCTATGCCCGTCATGGCAATGCCTGGAGTGTAAAGTCGGCTGAGAATGCCACACCCGGTATTGAGAACTTCATCAAGACCGACGAGACCAAGGATGCCAAGCTGAAGCGTGAGGATCCATATGGCATCGGTATCACTTTGCTGGCCATGGGTATCGTGTTCTTCTGTCTGGCCCTGCTCTTCCTGTTCTTCTGGATCTTCGGACTCATCATGCGCCATATCGACGCTGCCAAGAAAGTGGCAGAGGTACAGCCTATCAAGGCCGTCACGAAGACGGTAGAGGTTACCCACGACATAGCCCACGCCACAGGAAACATCCTGCAAGACGGTCTGAAGACAAAGGGTATCGACAAGGAAGTGTATATCGCAGTTATCTCTATGGCCCTGAAACAGTATCAGGACGACGTACATGATGTGGAGAGCGGTATCATCACCATCAAGTCGAAGGACACCACATGGACGGATGAAGGCAGCCAGATGACCCATTTCTCCAGCCCTGTCATCCCTACTACGCATAATGCACCCAAGATTCCAACAACACCAGAAATCAGATAACGACATGAACAAGTATCAGTATAAAGTACAAGGCGTCGACTACGACGTAGAGATTGAAGAAGTAGAAGGCAACGTTGCCAAAGTGAATGTCAACGGTATCCGCTTTGACGTAGAACTGAAGCAGCCCATTAACCCCACAAGCACGCTGAAGAAGGTGCATGTAGAGGCTCCCAAGCCTGTAGCCCGTCCTACAGTTGCTCCTGCAGTAGCTCCAGCTGCCGACAAGCCCATGGCAGCCGGTACAGGCTCTCCCGTGAAGGCACCACTGCCTGGTACCATCACCGAATTGAAGGTAAATGTAGGCGACAAGGTAAATGTAGGCGACGTCGTACTCGTGCTTGAGGCGATGAAGATGCAGAACAACATCGAGTCGGAATATGCCGGAACCGTCACATCGATTACCGTAAAACAGGGTGAATCGGTAATGGAAGGTTCTGTTCTAATGACCATTGGATAATAAGACAGCTATGGATTTAGGACAGTTTATCATACAGAACTTCAATGAGTTTCTCACCTATACGGCATTCGCCAATGCCACGGTGGGCAACATCATCATGATAGCAGTAGGTGCCTTCTTCATCTGGCTTGCCATCAAGAAGGACTTTGAGCCCCTGTTGCTTGTGCCCATCGGACTGGGCATCATACTCGGCAATATCCCCTTCCGTGCTGATGCTGGATTGGAGATTGGCCTCTACGAAGACAATTCGGTACTTAACATCTTCTATCAGGGTGTGCGGCAGGGATGGTATCCCCCGCTGATATTCCTCGGCATCGGTGCGATGACTGACTTTACGGCCCTACTGGCTAATCCCAAACTCATGCTCATCGGTGCTGCTGCCCAGTTTGGTATCTTCGGTGCCTACATGGTGGCGCTGGCCATGGGCTTCGAGCCCTCTCAGGCTGCCGGTATTGCCATCATCGGTGGTGCCGACGGTCCTACGGCAATCTTCCTGAGTTCGAAACTCTCCCCCAACCTGATGGGTGCCATCGCCGTGTGTGCATACTCTTACATGGCCCTTGTGCCGGTGATTCAGCCTTTCATCATGCGTCTGCTCACCACCGACAAGGAGCGTGTCATCAAGATGAAGCCTGGTCGTGAGGTGTCTCAGACAGAGCGTATCCTCTTCCCCATCATCGGACTATTGCTGACAACGTTTATCGTGCCTTCTGGTCTGCCCCTCCTGGGCATGCTGTTCTTCGGCAACCTGCTGAAGGAGAGCGGAAAGACCACGCGTCTGGCCAAGACAGCTGGCGCAGCACTCAACGATATCGTGGTAATGCTGTTGGGGCTCACAGTAGGCTGTTCGACGCAGGCTTCAGAGTTCCTGACATTCAACACCATCAAGATCTTCGCCCTCGGAGCAATGGCCTTTATGATTGCTACCGCTTCGGGTGTATGCTTTGTGAAGATCATGAACCTCTTCCTGCCGGAAGGTAAGAAACTGAACCCCCTGATTGGTAATGCAGGCGTGTCGGCTGTTCCGATGGCTGCACGTATAAGTAACAATCTCGGTTTGGAGTACGACCGTCACAACTTCCTGCTCATGCATGCCATGGGTCCGAATGTGGCTGGCGTAATCGGATCTGCAGTAGCTGCAGGTGCCTTACTCGGCTTCCTGTCGTAATATTATCAGTCACTAAAATTCTAGGGTCATGAAGCATTTGACATTGCCAAACAACATTGAGACAATCTCTCAACTCAACGCATTCGTCGACACTCTCTGCGAGGAATGGAGTATTGACATGGATCTTGCCATGAGCCTGAACCTGGCCATTGAAGAGGCAGTTGTCAATGTCATGGACTATGCCTATCCTGAGGGAACAGTCGGATACGTCGACATTGAGGCAGATATTGACGACACATATATCACCTTTGTCCTAAGTGACTCAGGCATGCCCTTCGATCCTACCCAGAAAGAAGAGGTCGACACCACCCTACCTGCAGAACAACGGAAAATCGGCGGACTTGGCATACACCTTGTACGGCGAATCATGGATTCTGTCAGCTATGAATATAAAGACAATAAGAATATATTAACATTAAGAAAAAAAATTCTAAATAACAAATAACATGATTAAGATTACTGAAGAGAACGAAGGAATGAAAGCGATCTTCGAAGGACGCCTTGACACTCCAACAGCCGTAAAGGCTCAACAGGAAATCACTCCTCTACTTGAGAATGCCGACAAGACAATCATTCTCGATTGCACCAATCTGCAGTACATTAGTAGTTCTGGTCTCAGACTCTTCCTCACGATCCGCAAGGAGACCTCTGCAAAAGGAGGCAAAGTGATTATCGAGAATATCAACGAGGAGATCCGAAAGGTATTTATGATGACCGGGTTCTTCAACCTGTTTGAGATCCGGAATGCATAATACCCCTTCTGGCAGACCAAAGATTGCCATCATCGACCCCAATACCCTTTCGGCGTTGGGGTTGAAGCAGATTCTCCAAAACGTCATGCCTATCATGACGGTAGATATTTATGGCTCCTATGCAGAACTGACGGCCAATGATGCCGACAGTTATTTCCATTACTTCACCGCCATAAATGTTGTCTTGGAGAACATGGCCTTCTTTCAGGAACGCAGGAGGAAGACAATTGTACTGACCCTGTCGCTGGACACCATGTCCCAGCTGTCAGATTTCCATTGTCTGTGCATCAATGCGCCCGAGTCTGCTCTCGTGCGTAGCATCCTGGCCCTGCAGCAGCATGCGCATGGCCATGGTGAGCACATGCCTCCTATGCCTGCCGTCCTCAGCCAGAAGATTCTCACCGACAGGGAAATCGAGGTGATGTCCTTGATTGTTCAAGGCTACATCAACAAAGAGATTGCAGACAAGTTGAATATCGGCCTTACGACCGTCATCACGCATCGTAAGAACATCATGGATAAGCTCGGCATGAAAAGCGTCAGCGCGCTCACCATCTATGCCGTCATGCATGGCTATGTCGATATCAACAAGATCTGAACAATAAAAAGTATATTTGAAGACGATGAATCGAATAGATTTTGAGAATGCCTTCGCCGAGGTGTTCTGTTTTGACAATGGAACGGATGTACGCGAATACCAGGCATTGATACACGTAAGCTGCGGAACGCTACCCTACGCCAAGCAACTGGAGGCTGTGATAAATGCCTACAACGGGCTGCTTGACCGACTGCCAGATACGCAGACGGTATTCAAGCGCTACTTCCTGAGCGACGCAGCAAACCAGGCTGACGATATCGTCGTGACGGATGTGACGGACTGTGCGAAGAGTATCATCCAGCAAGCACCACTCGACGGGACAAAAATCGCTCTTTGGGTATACCTTATGTCAGGCGTTCAGACAAGACTGTCGGACAGTGGTCTCTACGAAGTAAAACACGGCATGTACAGGCATCTTTGGAATGCTAGTGCACATAATCTGGCAGCCAACTCAGAATATCAGATGCGACTGCTCTTCAACGAGTATGTCATGCAACTGGCTGAAGAAGGCTGCAAACTGGCCGACAACTGTATCCGCACTTGGCTTTTCGTGAACGACATCGACCTGAACTACGGCGGTGTGGTGAGAGCACGTAACCAGGTATTCTTCACGCAAGGACTCACCGTCCATACGCACTTTATCGCATCAACAGGCATAGGTGGCCGACAGCAGGATCCTAACGTGCTGGCACAAATGGACAACTATGCCATTGACGGCATCAAGGAAGGCCAGACGAAATACCTCTATGCGCCAACCCATCTGAACCGCACCAGCGACTATGGCGTCAGTTTCGAACGCGGTTCTTACGTTGACTATGGTGATCGCAGACATGTATTCATCTCCGGAACGGCAAGCATCAACAACAAGGGAGAGATTCTGTATTCGAAGGATGTCGTGAAACAGACCCAGCGAGTCTGGGAGAACGTAGAAGCACTCTTAAAGGAGGCTGACTGTACGTTTGACGACGTGATGGCGATGATTGTCTACCTCCGTGACGTGGCCGACTACGTAGTAGTGAGAGAACTCTATGCTGAGCGATTCGGGGACACGCCTGTCATCATCGTACATGCGCCAGTATGCCGTCCAGGCTGGCTCGTAGAAATGGAATGTATGGCAGTAAAGAAAACCACAAGTACAGAATACGCACCATTTTAAACTAGAAGAAATGAAAAGAACACATTATTTATATATAATAGCAGCCACATTAGGGCTTATGAGTTTCATGGCAGGTGATGAGGCCATGACCAAAGAGAACGGGGTTTACGTCATCAATACCACAGATATCGGAAAAGATATCGAGGGCTATCAAGCCCCTACCCCTCTAAAGGTATATATCAAGAACAACAAAGTTGAGAAGATCGAGTTCCTGAAGAGTTTGGAGACGCCCAAATACTATGTCAAGGTGAAGAATGCCCTACAAGAGAAATGGAACGGTCTGAGCGTGAAAGATGCCAAGGTCCAACAGGTTGATGTAGTCACAGGGGCGACTTACTCCTCCGAAGCTGTTATCAAGAACGTGCAATTGGCGCTCGATTACTATCAGAAAAAGAAATAAAAAGAAAAGCAGACCTTCTAGTCTGCTTTTTCTTTTTCCATATACTCATGTTTACGATTCGGATTCATGGGGAACCACCCTTTCTCTACACGTTTCTTCTGGTGAAACAACTCGCCGATACCCCAGAGCGCTGAAGCGCCAAACACTCCGACGACGGCAGATAGGAGCGTATTCTCAATAAACAGAGCCCCTACGATACAGGCAACACCTATCACAAGATAAACAATCCACGGGCGGGTACCCCAATAGTATTCCGTCTTGATGACAATGGGATGCCAGATGCCTATGGTAAGAAAGGTTGCTACCGCAATGATAATACCTGTAAAATACATGACTACTTCGCGTAAGCTACAGAACGGGTTTCACGGATGACGGTGATCTTCACCTGACCGGGATAAGTCATCTCATTCTGAATCTTGGTAGCGATATCACCGCTCAGAGCCTCTGCCTCTGCATCGTTCATCTTGTCGGCGCCGACGATGACACGGAGCTCACGACCTGCCTGGATAGCGTAGGTCTTGGTTACACCAGGATAGCTCATGGCGATGGCCTCAAGATCATTCAGACGCTTGATATAAGCCTCTACAATCTCACGACGGGCACCAGGACGGGCACCAGAGATAGCATCACAGACCTGAACGATTGGCGCCAGCAACGTCTGCATCTCCATCTCGTCGTGGTGGGCACCGATGGCATTGCAGATATCGGGTTTCTCCTTGAACTGTTCTGCAATCTTTGCACCATAAAGTGCGTGAGGCATCTCACTCTCCTCATCAGGCACCTTTCCGATATCGTGCAAGAGTCCGGCACGCTTTGCTTTCTTCGGGTTCAGGCCGAGCTCTGAAGCCATAATAGCACAGAGATTAGCAGTCTCACGGGCATGCTGCAGCAGGTTCTGTCCGTAACTGGAGCGATATTTCATCTTACCGATAATGCGTATCAGTTCGGGATGCAGACCATGAATACCAAGATCGATGGCAGTACGCTTACCTGTCTCGATAATCTCATTGTCGAGCTGTTTCTTCACCTTAGCCACGACTTCTTCAATACGGGCAGGGTGGATACGGCCGTCGCTGACCAGCTGATGGAGTGCCAGACGGCAAACCTCACGGCGAACAGGATCGAAACCGCTGATTACAATAGCCTCCGGTGTGTCGTCGACGACGATTTCCACACCTGCGGCAGCTTCGAGTGCACGGATATTACGTCCCTCACGACCAATAATACGACCCTTCACCTCATCGTTCTCAATATGGAATACGCTGACGGAGTTCTCGATTGCTGTTTCCGTAGCAACACGCTGGATGGTCTGGATCACAATCTTCTTGGCCTGTTGGTTTGCATTGAGTTTAGCCTCATCCATAATCTCATTGATATAGCTGGCAGCTGCAGTCTTGGCCTCATCCTTCATCGATTCCACCAAGCGAGTCTTAGCCTCTTCAGCACTCAGGCCAGATACCTCTTCGAGCATCTCGCGCTCCTTGAGCTGCATCTTCTCCAGTTCTTCGGCCTTCACAGTCAACAGTTTCTTCTCGTTATCAATACGCGTCTGCATACCGTCGAGCTCGTTCTTACGGCGCCCCAACTCTTCCTGACGCTGATTCAAGGAGATCTCACGCTGCTTCAGACGATTTTCATTCTGCTGGATATGCTGGTTGCGCTGCTGCACCTCCTTCTCCAGCTCGCTCTTCTTGTTCAGGAATTTCTCCTTCACCTCAAGCAGCTTCTTCTCTTTAATAACATCGGCCTGTTTCTCGGCCGTATCAACCATCTCATTGTATTTCCCTTTCAAAACGTAGCGAAATACCAGATATCCACAGACACCTCCTAATGCGAGTGCGCCTGCGGCAATCAATAGTACAAAAATTAAATCCATAATAAAATCTATGTTGTTAAATGTATTCTCACTTCAGCGCTTCTTCAATCTCAGAAGTCAACTTAGCAAGAACACTTTCATAGGGTGCCGTATCGTTTTTGGCACGCTGGCGCTCATACATCAGGGAGATATCAATCAGCGTCATCAACGAGATTGTATGCTCCCCCTTGCGACCCTTGTAAGCCTGAGCATAGGCATTATAACGGTCGGTTATGAGCTTAGCCGCTCTACGATAATACTCCTCGTCGGCACGATCAACCGTCACCTCGATTTCCTCATCGTAGACATGCAGCTTTATATGGAGTTTCTCTTTGTTTACTTCTGCCATGGCAAAGCTTTTACTACTGTTCATCGCTTAGGATGGCGATGCATTTGTTCACCTCCCGGATCAGTTTGGAGACTCGAGCCTTCGCGCCTTCCAGATCACCGTCAGTAATTTCCAGCATCTTAGCCATTTTCAGCGTTGAATAGTCACGATCCGCCTGAGAGAGCTTGGCATTCAAGTCGGCTATGACCTGTTCATTCTCCGACACCATGGCAACAAGCACATCATTCTCCCTCTTCAATTCCTGAATACGGAGAATCAACTGCCTTACCCGCGTCTCAAATGTTGTCAATGTCTTTTCACTTGGATTCATGACATAACTAATTATGCTACAAAAGTATATAAATTCCTGCTTAAAGGTAAGCAGAGTGCAAATCTTTTAAGATTTTTTATACTATTTCTCGTCACTAGAAGGCCGTGGTTCTTTTTTCGCAAGCATGACGACCTTATATACGAAGTCGGTAATCCATTTCTGCGAGAATCCCAGACGCCGGTTATATTCACGAACAGAAACAACCGTTTTCATCACACTGGCATCCGAAAAATCGTTCTTGTTGAAGATATCGTTTACCGTCTTCTCTGTCATTGTGTAGAGAGCCTTCTTCATAAAGCCGGGCAGGCGGAGTTTGAACTTCATCAGATTACCCGTCAGCATCATGATGTCCTGTGTCAGACCCTGGAACTGCAACATATAGGTCTGTGCGTCCTGCACTTTCTTGCAACGCTTACGCAGGCTCTGGTCGATTTCTTTGAAGAACTCATCCTCCATACCGTACATTGTCTTCAGCATGTTTTTGCAACGGCTGCGCTCGCCTACACCTAACTTGTTATTGACGGTTGGCACCTTCAGCGTGGCTTTAAACACCCTGAGATCGGGAAGTGCTGCCAGATTGGTAATGCCGAGGTCTGCTGCCATCGCAGCCTGGAAATAGACACGGATGAGCGTCATGAAATCCTCCATGCCTCCCACCTTCTGAGTATCTTTCTTTCCGAAAATTTTATTCCAAAAACTCATAATATCTTGATAAATAATGTAAATCGACTGCAAAGGTACAACTTTTTTCTTAATTCATCACGCTTATTTTTTTATTTTTATTATCTTTGCACCCAACAAACAGTCACAATTATGAAAGGAATAGTTTTAGCAGGTGGTTCAGGCACACGCCTCTACCCTATCACCAAGGGAGTTTCTAAACAGTTGATCCCCATCTTCGACAAGCCGATGATTTATTATCCTATCTCGACTTTGATGTTGGCAGGCATTCGTGAGATACTCATCATCTCTACGCCTTACGACCTACCAGGTTTCAAGCGTCTGTTAGGCGATGGTTCAGAACTGGGCGTCAGGTTTGAGTATGCCGAGCAACCCTCGCCCGATGGTCTGGCACAGGCTTTCATCATCGGCGAAAAGTTTATAGGCGACGACTGCGCCTGTCTGGTGCTGGGCGACAACATTTTCTATGGCGGTGGATTTACAGGCATGCTGAAACAAGCCGTCATCAATGCCGAGCAGAATAACCATGCCACCGTCTTTGGCTACTATGTCAACGACCCTGAGCGCTATGGTGTGGCTGAGTTCGACGAGAATGGCAACTGCCTCAGTATCGAGGAGAAGCCCGCCAATCCTAAATCGAACTACGCCGTGGTAGGGCTCTACTTCTATCCTAACAGCGTGGTGGAGATTGCAAAGAACATCAAGCCAAGTGCGCGTGGTGAATTGGAGATTACGACCGTCAATCAGGTGTATCTGCAGCAAAAGAACCTGTTAGTGCAGACCCTCCAGCGTGGTTTCGCCTGGCTCGACACGGGCACCCATGACTCTCTGTCAGAGGCCTCTACCTTCATCGAAGTCATCGAGAAGCGTCAGGGACTGAAGGTTGCCTGTCTGGAGGAGATTGCCTACAAAAGGGGCTGGATCAACAAGGAACAGCTTCGCAAACTGGCTGAGCCCATGGCCAAGAACGATTACGGCAAATATTTGCTGAACATCACGAAATAGCAAAAATCCCGCCAGTTGGCGGGATTTCTCTTTATTTACTGAATTCCTCTACAGCATGAACCAACGCTGAAGGGTTACCCATGTCAAACATCTGTCCGTTCAGTCGGACACCCACCATGCCACTACGCTGTCGCACTTTCTCCAGAGCCGATGTCAACTCGATCTCCCTGACATGGTCTTCTTCTATCTCTGCCTGCATGATATCCTCATGCAGTTGGGCGAATACCTCAGGCGTCAGTATATACTGCCCGAATACACTATAATACTCTTTTTCGCCATTCTTATTACGCACGCCAAGGAACTCTTCAGCATAGTTCACCTTGGGTTTCTCATACATCGTTGAAACATGCAACAACGTCTGCGCCTTATCTTCCCAGAAGCCATAGAGGATACCGTATCGGCTCACTTCGCCCAAAGGAATCGGATGGATGCTGACCATCAGCGAGTTATACCGCTCGTATTCCTCCACCATCTGGAGGGCACAGGGCTTATTGGAATTGCTACGATAAAGCGTATCACCCAAGAGCAGCAATACAGGCTCGTTGGCAGCAAACTGAGCCGCCTGATACACCGCATGACCGAAACCTCGCTTCTCACGTTGATACACATAGTGCAGGCGCTTGCCGATGCTCAGGATACGATTTTCATACTCCTGTGCTTCAGGACTCAGCTTGCGCAGATGCTCTTCGGGTAACGGACGCTCGAAATAATCCGAATATTGCTGACGTTCCTCTTCAGATCCCAACACCAGGCAGATTTCCTCTATACCGCTCTTTACCAACTCCTCAAGGAGTATCAGAATGACGGGACGCACCATTCCGTCAGGACAGGGAATGGGGAAGAAATCCTTCTTCAAGGCTCGGGTAGCCGGATACAGACGAGTACCGAAGCCTGCCACGGGGATGATGGCCTTTCTGACTGTATGGACTGGTTTCAGCGTGAGTGTATAAGCCTTCATCTCGTTGGCGTTCAGATAGTCGCACAACTGTTGCTGAGCCTCCTGACTACGGGCCAGGAACTGCACAGAACCATCGCCATGCGAACCTACGCCCTTACCACCCCATATCAATGGCAGAATATTGGGATCTTTCAGTACTGCATGGAGTTTGGGCGCCCATAAGGCCGATGACATGGGGGCGACCTTCTCGTCGAACAACTGTTCGGCTTCTGTCATCAACTGTCCCAGAGCCTCCGCGTTACCTTCTGCCATATATTTGACAGCCCGGTCCACAATCTCCAGATTATTTTCTCCCAGCGCCTCATGCTCTGCACGATCCGCATCGCTATTGGGGAATGGATAAGCCCTGTTCAGGTCTGACAGAATCTTGATGGTATCCTTCTCCGCACAAAGATCGGCAAATACCCAATAGAGATGCTTCTTCACATTCAGGGAGCGCACCTCAATCTCATCTCCGTCGAAAGTCATCAGGTTAGGCTTCACTCCAAACGCACATGCCTGATCCAAGCGCCCGCAACGGCTGCTGGTACGCAACTCTCCGAGGTAGGCGATATTCATCTCGCCCAACGTGTTCAGGTTCAGGCTATAAAGCATATTGAACGCACGGGCGACAAGTACGCAGATGGCTGCCGAACTGGAAAGGCCGCTCTTCATGGGGAGCGTCATCGACGTGATGCGGATACGCACTCCGCCTACCTTATACCACTCCAGCATATAGGAAGCCACACCTGCGCAATACGAGAAGAAGGTTCCTGACTTGGCTATGCGCTTCAGTTCAGACTCATCCATCCTACAAGAGAAGTCTTGCCATACCTTGTCAATCTCTGGGGCATCACTGTACATCTCAAAGAGGCTGGATTTCTCCACTTCCGCATAGATACCTTGTTCGATACCAGTCACAATAGCTGCACCTGGCTTGATGTCAGCATTCATCGTGCGATAGTGACCAGCCCAATCCGAATGTTCACCAAAGAGGCACAGACGCCCCGGCACAAATAGTTTCATTCTTTCAGTTTTTAGTTTATCTATGCAAAGATAGTCAAAATATTTCTAACAGCCACCACAATTTACACTTATTAACTTTCCAAGAAGTAGTTGTCAACCAATAGAATCATCCTCCAAAACTACCAGTTTGTCGTAATGTAACCACTGCTTAGTCGTAATGTAACTATGTCTTTTACTAACTTACGTATTGACTGTGTTTAATTAAAAAAGTTTGTTATAGGGTTAGCATTTTTAACGGCTGAAGCGTATTACTATAAAAAGACGTGATGGAAAAAGATATCCAAAGGCTGTTCAAACAGCACTACGCCAAGATGCTGAGGGTTGCACGCACGATCCTCTACGATGAGCAGGAGAGCAAGGATGTGGTCAGCGACATCTTTGAGGGA
>OCTX012268156.1_pt1 | contig 41445 bp, 35 predicted proteins | sample 1539691 | NCBI WGS metagenome assembly OCTX01 (sample SAMN02144231, study PRJEB22623) | gut metagenome | biome: sheep rumen | host: Ovis aries | place: New Zealand
AAACCGATGGTCACGATACCCTTGATACCGGCAGGCAGGATGTTCTTCACCATCATGGCGAAGGCACCGTCGGTAGACTCGTGGTTGGTGATATCCATCTCGATGCCGCTACCTGTCTTCAGCGAGAGTGCATAGGCAATCATACCGGGGATGAGGAACATGAAGCAGGGGAGGATCTTGAAGAAACCGGCGGCGATAGTACCACGGCGGGCACGTGCCATCACAACCTTATTGTCCTCACCAGGCACCTGACCGAGTACACGCTGAACGATGTGCTGGTCAGTACACCAGTACCAGAAGCCGATGATGGAGGCACCGAGGAATACGACGTAACCTGGGAACTGCGGATACATCGGGTCGCCCGGATCGGTGTGGAACATGTGGGTGGTGCCGTAGCCGTCGTGAGCGGCGTTACAGGCAGCCATCATGTTGGTCCATCCCTGGGAGATGCTACCGTCGCCGAGGGCAGAGAGACCGAGGAAGAGTACCAGGAACGAGCCTATAATAAGAATAGGTGTCTGGATAGACGACAGGGTCATCACACCCTTCATGCCACCGAAGACGGTGAAGACGGCTGTGATGGCAATCAGGCCGATGGCACCATACCAGAACGGTATGCCCAGAAGGTACTTGAAGAAGATACCACCGGTAAAGGCCGTCACAGAGACCTTCGTCAGCACATAGGCCACAAGGGTGATGATAGAGAGCCACGAGCCGGTGCGCTGGGTGTAGCGGAACTTCAGGAAGTCGGGCATCGTGATAATCTTACCCATCTTGTTGATGAGCAGCTGATAGAAGGGCACGAAAAGCCAGCCGAGGATCAGGATCATCCATCCCTGCATCTCCCAGTGGGCCATACCCACACCATCCTTTGCACCGGTGCCGGCGAGACCTACAAGGTGCTCAGAGCCGATGTTGGCCGCAAAAATGGCCATACCGATGACATACCATGGCTCACCCTTACCGAAGAGGTAAGCCGAAGAGTCTTCGCCCTGTTGGGCTTTCTTGTCTTTCCAGATGGCATACCATACAGCAGCCACCACTCCTAATAGGCCTACGGCCAGGACTACCCAGTCGAGCCAGATGAATTCATTTGAACTCCAATTCATAACTGTTTAATTATATTAATGTTAGTGATTATTTAATCGAGAACTTATATGCTGCGTGACTGTAGTATTTCTCGTCGGGATTCAGTGTCGGCTGAACCCACTCGGGGTGGTTGGGAGAGTCGGGATACTTCTGGCTCTCGAGGCATACGCTTACATGTTTCGGATATTTCAGGCCAAGTTTGCGGACGATATTCGCATCCTTACCCACACCTTGGAAGTTTCCGCTGTAAACCTGTACGCCCGGCTCGTTGGTGTACATCTCCATGAAGATGCCGGTCTTCGGCGAATAGAGGCTGGCGCATACTTGCGTGTCGTCGCCCTTTCCGTCTTTATAGGTATTCAGGCAGAAGTTGTGGTCATAGCCCGTGGCATTCTGAATCTGGTCGAAGTCGGAGTGGATGCTGTCGCCGATGGCGTGGGGGGTACGGAAATCCATCGGGGTTCCTTCTACAGGCTTAATTTCACCCGTGGGGATGTAGAGTTTGTCGCTTGGGGTGAAGTTGTCGGCATTCACATAGAGCACCTGATCGTAGCCGGGTTGCGTGAAGTCGCCGCTGAGGTTGTAGTAGTTGTGGTTGGTCTGATTGATGATGGTCGGCTTATCAGTCTCTGCCGTCCAAGTCATGTCGAGCGTGTTGTCGGCAGTCACCTTGTAGGTCGTCACCGCCATCACCTTTCCGGGGAATCCGTTTTCACCGTCGGCAGCGACGATCGTCAACTTCAGGATAGAGTCGCCGATCTGTTCGGCGTCATACACCTGATTCATCCAACCCGTGGTTCCACCGCCGTGGAGACAGTTCGGACCGTCGTTCTTCTTCAACTGGTAGGTATTGTCGCCGAGGGTGAACTTACCTTCCTTGATGCGGTTGGCATAACGGCCTACACTTGATCCGTAATCGGATGGACTGTTGAGTGTGTCGGCATACTGGGCGATGTTGTCAAAGCCTAATACGACGTCCGTGGGCTTACCGTCCTTGTCGGGTACCACCAGCGATACGATGCGACCGCCGTAGTTCGTGATGCATACCTCCATGCCGTTGGCATTCTTCAGGGTGTACAGTTTCACGGGCTTGTTCTGGATGGTTGTGTCAAACTTGGCAACGTCTAAGCCTGATGCTGTCAGTTGTGGTGCCTGCTCCTTTTTCTCACAGGCCGAGAACATAAGCGTTATAGCGCCCAGTCCCATAATCATACCTTTAAGTACTTTCATTTTGATACGTTTTAAGTTTAATTGATGTTATAGTCTTTAATTTGGGTGTAAAATTACAATTAATATTTGAATTATGCAATAGTTTATGCAATAAATAATCGGCATAAAGTGTAAATATAACACTTTATGCCGATATTTAACTTATTTTTAGTTTAATTGCTGCGTTTTCAGCAGAGTTTACGCGAGCCGTCGCCGATAATTACATCGTAGACCTTTGGCTCGTGGCCGTACTTTTCGTTGAACCGTTTCTTGGCGTCCTCCACAAACTTCTTGTAGAGATCGTTGCGCACGAGGTTGATGGTGCAGCCACCGAAGCCGCCGCCCATGATGCGCGAGCCCGTCACGCCATTCTCTTTGGCAATGTCGTTCAGGAAGTCAAGCTCTTCGCACGATACCTCGTAGTCTTTCGAGAGGCCTTCGTGAGTCTGATACATCATCTCACCTACTTTCTCGTAGTCGCCTTCGGTCAGAGCGTCGCAGACAGCCAGCACACGGTCTTTCTCTCCAAGAACGAACTTGGCACGCTTATAGTCTTCTTCACCTACCTCTGCGCGGACCTCGTCGAGCTGTTCCCATGTACAATCGCGCAGGGTCTCGAACTTGCCTTCCGGATGCTTAGCGGCGATGTGCTTCACCACGTTCTCGCACGAGCGACGACGGTCGTTGTAAGGAGAGCCGGCAAGTTGATGCTTCACAACAGAGTCGAGGAGCACAAGGCGGTAGCCGTCGGGCTTGAAGGGGAAGTACTCGAACTCACGGCTACGGCAGTCGAGGCGCATCAGGCAACCTGCCTTGCCGAAGACCGAGGCGAACTGGTCCATAATACCGCAGTTCACGCCACAGTAATTGTGCTCTGTAGCCTGACCGGCCAAGACCATATCCCACTGGCTCACTTTGTTATCGCCAAAGATATCGTTGAGTCCGCAGGCGAAGCAACTCTCCATAGCGGCTGACGACGACATGCCTGCACCCAAGGGTACATCACCGGCAAAGGCGATATTGAAGCCTTTAACAGGAACGCCTAACTTTTTCATCTCCAAGGCGATACCGTAGATGTAGCGTGTCCATGAGGCTTTCGGACCGTTGGGGTCGCTCAGTTTAAAGTCTACACGATCCTTCAGGTCGATGGCATAAGCCATCACCGTGTCTTCAGTGCCGTTGGCGCGCATCTCAGCCATGATGCCTTTGTCTACTGCGCCCGGGAATACGAAGCCACCATTGTAGTCGGTGTGCTCGCCAATGAGGTTTATACGTCCTGGGGATGCATATACATTGCCGGTCTTTCCATCAAAGTGCTTGATGAAACGGCTTCTTACATATTCAATGTCCATAATTCAAGTATAGTTTATATAGGATTAAAATATCAATCAACGGGAATGTCTTTGTTAACGTTCTTACAGCCGATAAGAGCATAGTAGAACATGTATGCCATCGCAATGAGATATACGAAATAGCTGGGCATATATCCAAAGATGTCAGCAAAGAAATTCTGTACTACCGGCAGTACACCGCCGCCAACCACCATCATCATGAAAATGCCTGAAGCCTGAGCCGTGTATTTGCCAAGACCTTCTGTTGCCAGGTTGAAGATAGAGGCCCACATCACGGAGGTAAACAAGCCGCAGAGTACGAGGAGCAGGGCGCTTAGGGGCACCACTGTCGAGGTTACTGTTCCTTCGAGGATGGAAATCAGTGGCATGCTCACCGTGACGGTCTTCGGAATCATGATGGCAGCCAGGATGAGGATCATGCCAGCGAAGGTTGCGATGAGCATCAGCTGACGTGACGACACCTTGGCTGCGATGAAGCTGGAGCAGAGGCGTCCCACGAGCATTAGCAGCCAGTACATGGCAGCCACAGCACCGCCGATGGTGGCGGCATTAGTGACGACGTCGGGATTCACCCAGGCACCATTGGTTGTCGTGTCAGACAGATAGAAGTTCAGACCTCCGGGGATACCCACCTCGACACCTACGTACACGAAGATGGCGATCACACCAAGCAGGCAGTGACGGAACGACCAGGGCGAGTGCTCAAACACCGTCTCTGCGGTCACCTTACCCATCTCAGGATCCTGGATGGGGATAAAGATCAGGGCCACGAAGGCAGCGGCGAAGACTGTCATGGCGATATACATCACCAGATTGACGTCTGCCATCTGCGTGGCGGCCGTAACGGTGCCGATGAGTGCACCCACGAGCATCGGGGTCATCGTGCCGGCGAGCGAGTTGAGCGTACCGCCGATCATGTTCAACTGGTTACCACGGTTTCCACCGCCGCCGAGCAGGTTCAGCATGGGGTTCACCACGGTGTTCAGGATGCAGACGGAGAAGCCGGAGATGAATGCACCAAAGAGGTAGATGCAGAAGCCGGGGATGCCGCCTGAGAAGCCTGACAGATACTGGATGAGTACGCCGATGAAACCCACAGCGATACCGATCAGGGCCGTCTTCTTATAGCCAACCTTCGTCAGCATCTTTCCTGCGGGGATACCCATGAATAGATAGGCGAAGAAGTTCATGAAGTTACCCATGATGCCAAGCACGTTGGAGCCGCCGATTTCCGGCTGGTTCTTCCAGATGACGCCGATAGGTGCACCAAGATTCGTTACAAACGAAATCATGGCATACAGGAACATCATCGTAATGATTGCGATGATACTTCCGTTCGATTTTTGATTGCTCATAATAATGTCTGTTTCTGTTCTTTATGTCGGTAGAATTACTCTACAACACCGAAACGATAAATCGTCTTGTGCTTGTAGGTCTGGCCAGGTCTCAGAATGACACTGGGGAAGTACGGACGGTTAGGTGTGTCGGGGAAGTGCTGTGTCTCCAGACATACGGCTGAGCGGTAAGGGAATGTGCAGCCATTTGCACCCTTATAGCCGCTTGCATAGTTAGCGGTATAGAGCTGCATGCCCGGTTCGGTGGTGTAGCACTCCAGTGTACGGCCGCTCTTCGGGTCGGTGATTCTGGCAGCGAAGCTCAGCTCGCCTTCCTCGCGCTTGTTCAGCACGTAGTTGTGGTCGTAGCCTTTACCGAACTTTATCTGCTCGTTGTCGGCATTGATGTCCTGGCCGAAAGTCTTCGGCTGACGGAAGTCAAACGGTGTGCCTTCCACCTTCAGAATCTCACCCGTGGGGATAGCCGTGGCGTCGGTAGGCAGATAGAAGTCTGCATTGATCTCGCAGATCTGGTCCTCGATGGTCGGGGTGGGATCGGCCGTACCCGACAGTGAGAAGAAAGCGTGGTGGGTCAGGTTTACGATTGTCTTCTTGTTCGTGGTAGCCATGTACTCGATGACGAGCTCGTTTAGGTCTGTGAAGGTAAACTCCACTGTGACGTCGAGCTCTCCTGTGTAACCTTCCTCACCATAGGAAGAGATACGGTGAAGTGCCAGTGAGCGGGGACCCATCTGACGGGCATCCCACACCTTGGCATTGAAACCGACACTACCTCCGTGAAGATGGTTGGGACCGTCGTTGAGGGCCAGCTGATAGTCCTTGCCATTCAGCGTGAATTGTCCTTTGCAGATACGGTTACCCCAGCGACCGATAAGCGTGGAGAGATAAGGCTCCTTACCACTTGTGAGCTGTTGGATACTGTCGTGACCCTGGATCACGTTACCTACGTTACCGTCTTTGTCTGGCACCATGATAGCACAGATGGCACCGCCATAATTAGAAATGGCTACTTCGAAACCTTTACGGTTCCTTAGGATGTACAAATCGGTTTTCTTACCATTAATGGTGGCCTGGAAGTTTTCGCGCTTCAGACCACATGCATTCGCTGTTTCTGTTGTGTTTGCCATAAAAATATGTCTTTAGTTACTATATTTTTTTGCAAAGTAACAGAAAAAAAAGCAAATGAACGAATGAAACGCTAAAAAAAATGTTTTAGATGTATTAAAAAACGCTAAATGCAGTTCTTTAGGAAGTCTGCCACCACGTAACTGCTACCTCCAATGAACACAAAGTCGTCATCTTCGGCGGCGTCTTTGATGCTGTTGTAGGCATTGACAACGTTGCTGAAGCTCTTCCCTTGCAGACCCAGTTGCTGGCCGTAGAGACTCAGGATATTCTCCGAGATAGCCCTTTTCGTGCTGGATTTTGTAAAGTAATAGATGGCATCCTTTGGCAATAGTGCCATCACCCCTTCTATGTCTTTGTCGTCGACCATGCCGAAGAGGATATGCATCTTCCGACACGTGATCGTGGCGAGCTGTTTGCTCAGGTATTCCCAGCCAGGCAGGTTGTGGCCAGTATCGCAGACGGTCCTTGGCTTCTCGCACACCGTCTGCCAGCGGCCACACAGGCCCGTCAGCATGCACACGTCCTTAAAGCCTTCTCTCACTTCCTTGTTCTGGCACTCCTTGTCGGGAGCACAGTTGACGGGATGCATGAAGCCGAGCTTCTCCAGCTGTCTGACGGCACAGAGCACGGTATTGGTGTTTTTTACCTGATAAGTTCCTGCCAGCTCACCCTTTAGGATGCCGAAGTGCTGTGTCTGGTAGATGATGCCTTTCTCCGAGCACGTGCTGCCGATGACCTCCGACTTGCTCTCGGCGAAGGTGATGGGTGCGTGGAGTTCCGTGGCGAACGCCTCGAAGACGGCGCGCGTCTCTGGCGTCGTCTCGCCGACAACCACGGGCACGTCGGCCTTGATGATGCCGGCCTTCTCGCTGGCAATCTGTTCGAGCGAGGATCCCAGGAACTGCGTGTGATCCATCCCGATATTCGTGATGACCGACAGGATTGGGGTAATAATATTGGTGCAGTCGAGTCTGCCGCCCAGTCCCACCTCGATGACGGAGATGTCCACCTTCATGTCGGCAAAGTACTTGAAGGCCATCGCGGTGGTCACCTCAAAGAACGAGGGATGTATCGACTCGATGAATGCTTTCTCTTGCTCAACGAAGTTGACGACATACTCTTCGGATATCGGCTGTCCGTTGATACGTATGCGCTCACTGAAGTCCACCAAATGGGGTGAGGTGTAGAGTCCCACCTTGTAGCCGCACATCTGCAGGATGGCGGCGAGGGTATGCGAACACGATCCTTTCCCGTTTGTCCCCGCCACGTGGATGGTGAGGAAGTTCTTGTGGGGATGGCCGAAATGCTTATCGAGGGCTAACGAGTTGCCGAGCCCCTCTTTATAGCCGTTTGCACCTTGCCGTTCGAACATCGGCATGGCATTGAAAAGGTATTCGCACGTCTCTTGGTAGGACATCTTTCTGGCTGGATTTTTTATATGATAATCGGAGTCTTAATTGAAATAGTTCTTGAACTTCTGGAAGATGGAGTCCTTGGTCTGCTTGTCACCCTTGAAATTGTCGCTGTTGCGGAACGACTCGATGGCCTGCTTCTCCTCACGGTTGAGTGTACGTGGTACATACACGCTGATGTTTACCACGAGGTCGCCCTTGCCGCTACCATAGCCCTGCACTGCAGGCAGACCTTTGCCGCGCAGCCGGAGTGTCTTGCCGGGCTGGGTGCCGTTTTCCAGTTTCACCCTCAGCTTCGATCCTTCGATGGTCGGAATCTCGATGTCGCCGCCTAAGGCCGCCGTGGGGAAGTCAAGCAGCAGGTTGTAGATCAGATCGTTGCCATCGCGGATGAAGGTGTCATGGTCTTCTTCCTCGATAAATACCTGGATGTCGCCGTTGATGCCATTGTGCTTGCCTGCATTTCCCTTGCCGGGTACGTTCACCACCATACCCTCAGCCACACCTGCGGGGATATTGATTTCGACGACCTCCTCGCCTTTCTCGATACCGGTGCCACCACAGTGCTTGCACTTGTTCTTGATCACCTGGCCCTCACCGTTGCAGGTGGGGCATATGCTCTGCTGCTGCATCATGCCGAAGATGCTCTGCGTGGTGTGGGTGATGACACCCTGTCCGTGACAGGTGGGACAGGTCTCCTTGCCGCTGCCAGCCTCGGCTCCCGAGCCGCTGCAGTGGGGGCAGGGGACATCCTTGCGCACCTTGAACTTCTTTGTAACGCCTTTGTTGATCTCTTCCAGCGAAAGCTTCACTTTCAGGCGGAGGTCGCTGCCGCGATGCTGCTGCGGGCGGCGTGAACCGCCGAAGCCTCCGAAACCGTGACCGCCGAAGATGTCGCCGAACATGGAGAAGATGTCGTCCATGTTCATCGAGGCACCTCCGAATCCGCTGAAGTCGAATCCGCCCGAGCCAGGACCGGCAAAGCCGAACTGGTCGTACTGCTGGCGAGTCTTCGGGTCGTGCAGCACATTATAGGCCTCTGCGGCCTCTTTGAATTTCTCCTCTGCTTCCTTGTCACCCGGATTGCGGTCGGGGTGGTACTTGATGGCTATCTTGCGGTATGCCTTCTTGATCTCGTCTTCCGAGGCGGTCTTCTCGACCCCAAGCACCTCGTAGTAGTCTCTTTTCTGTGCCATTAAATTGTCTATTGTCAATTATCACTGTCCTACGGCAACCTTCGCGTGGCGGATCACCTTGTCGTTTAGTTTGTATCCCTGTTGCAGGCAGTCGATTACCTTGCCCTTCTTGTCGTCGCCCATGCCTGGCACCATGGCTACGGCCTCGTGCACGTCAGTGTCGAAGTCGGCGTTCTCGGTGTCGATTTTCGTCACGCCTTGGGCCTCAAGGGTCTTCATGAATTTTTGGTGAATCAGGATCATGCCCTCGCGCAGCACTTCGGGGTCGTCGGTCTTCTCGCCGTTGTCGATGGCGCGCTCCATGTCGTCGATGATGGGCAGCACTGCCGTGATGAATTTTTCACCGCCGTTGAGTATCAGCTCGGCCCGCTCTTTGAGCGTGCGTTTGCGGTAGTTGTCGAATTCGGCTGCCTTGTAGAGCAGTTGGGTCTTCAGCTCTTCTATCTCCTTCTGGGCCTTCTCAAGCGAGTCCAGCTCTTCTTCTTCTTGAGTGTCGGCGCTGGCCTTTTCACTTACGTTCTTTTCTGCCTCTTTGTCAGCATCGTTGACAGGAGCCTCTTTTTTCGTCTCCTCGTCTTCAATTTGAATATCTTTTTCTGTCATAATAGCTTTGATTTAATTACACTGCAAGTGTCTATGCAAATTCTGTGCCATCAGGCGTAGAGCTCTTCTTTCTTTGCCTTGATCTGCTCGTCGTAAATATAGTCGTCGTAGCTCATCAGCTTGTCGATGGTGCCCTTCGGCGTCAGTTCGATGATGCGGTCGGCCACGGTGTTGATGAACTCATGGTCGTGCGAGGCGAAGAGGATATTGCCTTTAAACTGTATCAGGTTGTTGTTGAAGGCCTGGATGCTCTCAAGGTCGAGGTGGTTTGTCGGGGTGTCGAGGATGAGGCAGTTGGCGTTCTTCAGCTGCATGCGGGCAATCATGCACCGCATCTTCTCGCCGCCAGAGAGTACGTTGACGTGCTTCAGCACATCCTCTTCTTTGAAGAGCATGCGTCCGAGGAACGACTTCATCGTCACCTCGTTGCCCGGACCCCACTGTGAGAGCCAGTCTACGAGGTTCATCTCGCTCTGGAAGAACGACGTGTTGTCGAGTGGCAGATAGGCTGTGGTGATGGTCACGCCCCATTTGTAGGTGCCTGCATCGGCCTCGCGGTTGCCGTTGATGATCTCGAAGAGGGCGGTCATGGCCTTGGGGTTGTGCGAGAGGAAAACGGTCTTCTGTCCCTTCTCGATGGTGAAGGTCACGTCATCGAAGAGCACCGTTCCGTCTGCATCGACAGCCTTCAGTCCTTCCACCTCAAGGATCTGTGTGCCCGGCTCGCGCTCCATCTGGAAGATAATGCCGGGGTACTTACGGGTCGACGGCGTGATCTCTTCTACGTTCAACTTCTCCAGCATCTTCTTGCGCGAGGTTGTCTGTTTCGACTTTGCCACATTGGCAGAGAAGCGGCGGATAAACTCCTCCAGCTGTTTCTTCTTCTCCTCGGCCTTGAGCTTCTGGTTCTGGGCCTGGCGTAGGGCCAACTGTGAGCTCTCGTACCAGAATGAGTAGTTACCCGAGAAAAGCGTCACCTTTCCGAAGTCGATGTCGACGGTCTGTGTCGACACGGCGTCGAGGAAGTGACGGTCGTGGCTCACCACGAGAACGCACTGCTCCAGGTTCGACAAGTATTCCTCGAGCCACTGCACGGTGTCGAGGTCGAGGTCGTTGGTGGGCTCGTCAAGCAACAGGTTGTCTGGGCGCCCGAAGAGGGCCTTGGCCAGCATCACGCGCACCTTCTCGTTGTTCGAGATCTCGGCCATCTGCTTGTAGTGCTGACTGTCTTTCACACCGAGGTTCTGTAGTAGCTGGGCTGCCTCGCTCTCGGCCTCGTAGCCGTTCATTTCGGCGAAGGCCATCTCCAACTCGGCGGCACGGTTACCGTCTTCCTCGCTCATCTCGGCCTTGCTGTAGAGGGCTTCGCGCTCCTTCATGTTGTCCCACATGGGCTTATGCCCCATCAGTACTGTGTCCATCACGGAGTATTGGTCGTATTTGAAGTGGTCCTGCTCCAGCACGCTCAGGCGCTCACCCGGCTGCATCTCCACCGTTCCCTTGTTGGGCTCCAGTTCGCCGCTGATGGCGCGGAGCAGGGTCGATTTGCCGGCACCGTTGGCGCCGATGATGCCGTAGATGTTACCACTCGTGAATTTCAAGTTGACGTCCTTATATAGGATCTTCTTTCCAAACTGTATCTGCAGATTTGTTACTGTTATCATCTCTTTACCTTATTTATATAATGGGCTGCAAAGTTACGAATAATTTCTGAAACGGCCAAATTTTCGTCAGAAATCTATAACAATCCTTTCGTTGAGGGCAGCTCATAGTGGTAGATGTCGCGCCTTACGGCCATTTTTATCGCCCGTGCCAGGGCCTTGAAGATGCCTTCTATCTTATGGTGTTCGTTCTCGCCTTCGGCCTTGATGTTCAGGTTCATCTTCGCCGCATCGCTCAGCGACTTGAAGAAGTGTAAGAACATTTCGGTTGGCATCTCTCCGATTTTCTCGCGCTTGAAGGTGGCATCCCATACCAGCCAAGGACGGCCGCCGAAGTCGAGGGCGACGCTGCAAAGACAGTCGTCCATGGGTAGGCTGTAGCCGTAGCGCTCGATGCCGCGCTTGCTGCCCAGGGCCGTCAGCAGGCACTGGCCCAAGGCGATGGCCGTGTCTTCTATCGTGTGGTGCTCATCCACGTCGAGGTCGCCCTTAGTGTGGATTGTAAGGTCTATCATGCCATGCTTGCTTATCTGCTCCAGCATGTGGTTAAAGAATCCCAGTCCGGTTTCGATGTCACAGCGGCCCGTACCGTCGAGATTCACCTTAACGTGGATATCGGTTTCCTTCGTTGTGCGTTTGATCTCGGCAGTGCGCTCACCGGCAAACAGTAGTTCTGCTATTTTACTCCATGACATACATTCGTCGCTCAGAATCAGAGATTTGCAGCCGATGTTTCGAGCAAAGATTCTATCAGTCTCGCGGTCGCCGATCACGTACGAGTTGGCGATGTCGTAGTCGGGATTGTTCAGATATTTCTCCACCATGCCGATGCCAGGCTTGCGCGTGGGAGCGTTGTCCTCGGGAAAGTGGGGGTCGATGAGTACCGCGTCGAAGGTGATGCCTTCGCCTGCCAGCGTCTGAATAATGAAGTTGTGTACTGGCCAGAAGGTGTCTTCGGGGAAGGCCTCGGTGCCTAGACCATCCTGGTTGCTCACCATGACAAACTCAAAGTCGAGCTTTTCGCGGATGAATGCAAGGTTGCGTATCACGCCTGGCACGAATGTTAGTTTCTCGAAGGCGTCGATTTGTTCGTCGGCCGGCTCCTTGATGAGGGTGCCGTCGCGGTCGATAAAGAGGATTCTTTTCATAACGATGATTTGTTAAATTTGTTCTTCTCTTGTTCGTGGGCTTCTATCGCGCCATACATATAGTATAATGGGAAGAGGAACGACAGCAGTACGTAGGCCTGTATGAACCCGATTAAGAGGAACACGATCGCAGACATCCAGCCGATGTAGGAGGGCAGGCCGTTGGGGTCGCCGGCCAGCAAACCCATGTTCGCCTCGTTGCCTGCCATCGACAGGATGATGGCGGGGAGCGAGGTTATGATATAACACACCCATCCGATGAGTGTTGTCATGAAGATCACGAGGAAGATGAATCCCCATCGGCGCAGCCCAGTGCCGTAGTGGCTGGCGATGGTGCGCCAGAAACCCGTGCCGTCGGTCAGGATATAGCGGATGTAGGTATAGAAAAGTGGCAGGGCGAAGACCGTTGCCACCAGCACCATCAGCAGTGTAGTGCCGAGGGCCGTGTAGGTCGATAGGAACTTGCCCACCAGCACGCTGGCAAATCCTATAGCCACGCCGACGACGAATACGATAGCAATCATGCAGAGCCAGGCCTTCAGCGTCCTGACGAAAATCTGGGTATCGAAACTGTACCAGTGGGGGGGCCAGCCGATGGTGCCTGCCTGCTGATGCTGCTTCAACACCGTGAAGCCGTAGGTGATGAACAGTGCCTCGATGATTGAGGTTACCGTCAGGATGACCAGGGCCAGCTGCGGCCGCAGGATCATCATCGTGCCGCCGATGCTCGTCACCACCGCAAATGCGATGGCTGCTAGCCACGAGGAGTGGAAGATGCGCTTGAAGTTTGACATGTACAGACGGTAGCCGGCGCTGATGCAGCCCCTGCTGCTACGGTCTTTCAGAAGGATGTCGTCCTTGTCTTTTTCCATATTGCTTGTTGTTTTTTGCGTGCAAAGTTAGTGATTATTTACGATTTACGATAGACGTTTATCGATTTTCTTGCCGCAGAGTACGTTAATTTAATTAAAACGTATTTAAAATGTTCAATGTTCAATGTTCGATGTTCAATTAAAATATTTATCTTTGCACCCAAATATAATGGTAACGCACACATATGAAGATATTACAATGGGGATTCATCGGTTGCGGCGACGTGGCGGAGCGTAAGAGCGGCCCGGCCTTCAGCGAGGTCGAGGGCTCGCACGTCGTGGCGGTGATGAGCCGCACCGAACGGCGTGCGCGCGCTTATGCCGAGGCGCATGGCATCAGGAAATGGTACACCGATGCGCAGGAGCTCATCGACGATCCCGACGTGAATGCTGTCTACGTGGCCACCCCGCCGGCCAGCCATGCCACCTTCGCCATCATGGCCATGAAGGCCGGCAAGCCGGTCTATGTAGAGAAACCCCTAGCGGCGAGCTACGACGACTGCGCCCGCATCAACCGCATCTCTGAGCAGACGGGCATACCTTGTTTCGTGGCTTACTACCGCCGATACCTGCCTTATTTCCAGCGCGTGAAGCAAATTGTGCAGAGCGGTAGGATAGGGAAGATTCTGAACGTGCAGATACGATATACCGAGCCGTTGCGCGATGCCGATGCTGAGGCCATCCGCAACCACGCTGCGCTGCCCTGGCGCCTGCAGCCCGAGATTGCCGGCGGCGGCTATTTCTACGACATGGCGCCCCATCAGCTCGACCTCCTGCAGGATATGTTCGGCGTGATCCTCGAGGCGCGCGGCATCAGGGCCAACAGAGGTGGATACTATGAGGCAGAGGACTCCGTGAGTGCCTGCTTCCGTTTCGAGGACGGTGTGCCTGGTAGCGGCTCGTGGTGCTATGTGGCCCACGAGAGTGCCCGCGAAGACTGTATCGAGATCATCGGCACCGAGGGGCTCGTCAGCTTCTCAGTCTTCGACTATAACCCCATTCGCCTGCAGACCAGTGAGGGCGACGAGAATATCATGGTCGAAAACCCACCTTATGTGCAGTACCCGCTCATCAAGCAAGTGATTGAGCATCTGCAGGGGCTCTCCGTCTGTACGTGTACCAGCATCTCGGCCACACCCGTCAACTGGGCGATGGATAGGATTTTGGGGAAGTTTTAAGTAACGGTTGATGTTATGAAAAGATTGGTGTTGATGATGATTGGAGTGTGGGCTGCACTGGCGGTGGCGGCGCAGGGCAAGGTGCAGCCACCTGTCTGCCAGAAGTCCGACAGCATCACTGTCTGCCGCCTGCTTAGCGAGGTGCGCCGACAGCCTGCCGGTACCTCCATCCCGCTGTTCTTCGCCCGGCAGTTCCTTGGCGTGCCCTATGTGGCGCATACGCTCGAGACCGATGGGGTTGAGCGGCTGGTGGTGAACACGCGGCAGCTCGACTGTACCACGCTCGTAGAGACGGTCACCGCCCTCACGCAGTGCACCTATCGCAGGAAGTACTCCTGGCAGGCTTTCCTCAAGGCCCTCACAGACATGCGCTATCGCCATGGAGTCGTCGACGGATACCCCAGCCGCATCCATTACTTCACGGAATGGATTACCCAGAACACCACGACGGGCCTCGTCAGCGAGATACAACAGCCCAACCCGCCGTTTACCGATGTTCAGACTGTCTGCGTCAACTATATGAGCCGCCATCCCGAGAGCTATCAGGCCCTGCGCCGCCATTCGGCGTATGTAGAGAGCATCCGGCATATGGAGCAGCAGTTGTCTGGACAGAAGTTCAGGTTCATCCCAAAGTCGAGGGTCGGACGGAGCGCCGAGTTGCGCCGTGTCGTGCGCGACGGCGATATCATCGCCATCACCTGCAAGAAGGCAGGTCTCGACATCGCTCACCTGGGCTTTGCCGTATGGCGCAACGGCAACCTCCACCTGCTCAATGCCTCGCAGCTGCACAAGAAGGTGGTAGAGGAGCCCATGACGCTCTGGCAGTACCTCAAAAAGCATCCCTCCCATACGGGCATCAGGGTGATTAGGATTAACAAGCATGAAGAATGAAAAATATGTTACTGCTGTCGCATGCGCAGCTAACTGTGAATTATGAATTAAAGAAAATATGAATATGGAATTACCCGATTTTATGAATTACGCCAACAAATTTTCGCAGAGTGAATTTGTTGAGAAGGTCTCGCGTATAGCCAAGCGTGCCGGTGCCAAGCTGGTATATGCCGCCCTTATCTTGTACTATACGCTGCAGAGTGATAAGGTGAGCAAAGCCGACAAGGCAATCATCATCGGTGCCCTTGGATATATGATCAGTCCGCTCGATGTCATCCCTGACGCCATACCCATCGCCGGACTCACCGATGATTTGGCCGTGCTGCTCTATGTGCTGAAGAAGGTATGGACGGGTGTCGACCCCGACATCATCGCCAGTGCACAGGAGAAGCTCTCGAAATGGTTTGATGAGGATGAGATCAACGAAATCCAGAACCTCTTCGATAGTGAGGAGTGATTCAGGTACAGTTTTCTACAATGAATTACATTAATTTTGCCTCGTTACCGTGGTGAGGAGTGCAGGAGAAAGGTGCTAGGTTTTCCCGTCGTACCATCTACCCTTCATATTGTAGCCCCTTATAGGGGATAATATGAAAGGGGAAAGATGCTTACTCGGGCCTGGAAGTTTTTTCTATTTGCGGGCGATGACTATGAACGTGATGTCGCTGACTTGAGGTCTGGCGCCGGTATAGCCAGCGATGGCTTTCTGGATGTGGCTGAAGAAAGGCTCTGGACTGGGGTCGATCTTTGCTGTCTGGAGCGCCATGCCGCGCAGGTGGTTGTCGCCGAGGGGCTTGCCATTGGTATCGGTGGCCTCGGCAACGCCGTTGGCATAGAGGAACAGGAACTTCCCCTTGTCGAGGGTGGTGGTGCAGGCCTTGTAGACGGTGCCGAGGTGAGAGCCTGCAGGCGTGCTGTCATCGTCGGTCAGCAGGGCGAGCTCGTCGGCCATGAGCAGCGGCGTGTTGTTACCGGCATTGCTGTAGTTGAGCTCACCATTGGTGAGGTTGAGTGCGCCGACGAAGAGGCGCACGGGTAGGTGCTTGCTGTCGGCGATAGCCTCGCTGACGGCCGTGACGATGGTCTCGGGGGCCGAAGTGATGGCTGCAGCGGTGCGGAACTGTGCCCACGCCATGGCCGACGTGGTGGCAGCGGCTACCCCCTTGCCTGTGGCGCTGCCGATGGCGAAGAGTAGGGTGTTGCCCTGTTGGATGGTCTCACAGAAGCTGCCTCCGGCCATCGTGCCAGGTGTCTGGGCGACGAGCAGGGTGAGGTCGTCGCGCCGTGTCTGCGGCTGGTGGGCGACATACTCCTGCATGGCTGCGGCGAGGCGCTGCTCGGTGGCCGTGCGCGACCGTTCGGTGGCCGTAGCCTCCAGCTGTCCGTAGTCTTCACGCAGTTCGTCGTGGGCTTTATGTAAGAGGTGATGGCGGTAACGACGGTAGATGACATACCCCACGACGAGGAGGAGAACCAATGCGAACAAACAAAGCTCTTCGAGCTGCTTGCGTCGCGCGTCGGTCACCTGCTGGGCCCCTACCTCTTCCACCTTTCGCACGATGGTAGCCTGCTCCTCGGCATCCACTAACTTGGCCTTGGCGAAGGCGCCGGTGATAGAGTCGCAGATGAACATGCTCACGGCGGCGGCAGAGTCGCGCCGGCCGGCCAGGAGGTTGGCCTGGTACTTCTTCAACAGCAAGTCACGGATGTTCTCGAGGTTCATGCCTCCCTGCTGTGCGAGCAAGGCGTCGAGGCTCTGGTAGTTGTCGGCAGCCTCGCCCCATCGCTGGGCGGCGAAGAGGTAGTCGTTGGCCATGATGCGGCCTTCGGGGGTGGTGGCAAACTGGGTGGTGCGGAAGGCGTCGAAGGCCTTGGCAGCCTCGACCGTGCGCCCCAGTCCCTCAAGCGTCTGCGCTTGATAGAGGTTGTAGCGCGCCACCTGCTTGTCTACGTAGTCACCGTCAATGCCTGGGCGCTGCTCATACTCGTTGAGCATCTCGCTGAAACGACCATTCCAGCTCTCGCCGTCGCGGTAGTTCTCGGTGTGGATAAAGGCATGCGTGATGTTAATTAGTCCGGCGATGGCGTTCTTGTAGGCCTCGTCGGTGTGGTTCTTCTTCACGTTGTCGAGGTGCTTCTGATAGGCCTTGTCGAAGCCGTCGGCTGTGGCGCTGCCCGACTTGCCGAGTCCTGCCTGGCAGCAGCCGATGTAGATAAGCAGATTGACGTAGTCGCTGGTAGTGTCGCACTGCAGTTCCTCTAATCGGGCGACGACCGGCCTAGCTGCCTTGAGGGCCGCCTCGTAGTCGCCCCGCACCATAAGCAGGTTGGTCAGGTGCGAGGCGATCTTAGCCAGTATGTCGGGGTCGTCGCTGCTGGTGGCAAGGGCGGCGTTGAGGCCTGTGTTGAAGTAGAACTCAGCCATGCGCTTACGGTCTGTGCGATCGCTGGCATAGCCTCTCCAGTAGTATGCTCTGGCCTGGGTGAGGCTGCCGTCGCGCTCCAAACTGTCGGCTTGGGCGAAGATCCGCTGGAAGTCTCGCGCTTTGCGGGAGTCCTCCAAGAGCTGGGCGGCCTTGGCTGAGAGCTCCTCGCTGGGATGTTTGCTACAAGCCGTCAGCAGGAGCGAGGCTGAAAGTAGTGACAGGAGTGAGGCGCATGCGCCCACCATCAGCATTCGTTTGTTCATTATCGTCGAGTTTTATTGTTCATGTGTATGAGCCCACCCTACATCGTCACTTCGACCATGTGCTTGCCGGGCGCATAGGGGATGACATTGCCGTCGATGGGATGACCGTCGACGACGACTTGCTTCACGCCCTTCTGCTGTCCGTTGGGGTGGATGGTGATGTCGTACTCGGCCTCGCGGAACTTACGTTGTACGTTGTAGTCGCCAGCGGTCTCGGGTAGGCAGGGGTCGATGCGGATGCCGTCGTAGTCGGGCTTGATGCCGAGGATGAACTCCGACACGGTATACCACATCCATGCGGCGGTACCCGTGAGCCAGGAGTTCTTGCCTTCGCCGGGGCGGAAGGCATCCTTACCGGCCACCATCTGACAGTTCACGTAGGGCTCTACCTTGTGCAGCGTCTGGTATTTTTCCTCGACGTACGAGGGTAGAATCTTGGCATAATGGCTCCAGGCATCGTTGCCGCGACCTGCGATGCACTCGCCGATGATGACCCACGGATTATTGTGACAAAAGATACCGGCATTCTCCTTATAGCCCTCTGGGTATGAACTGATTTCGCCGTATTCATAAATGTATTTCGTGAAAGCGGGATTGTTGAGTACCATGCCGTGCTCGCACTCAAGGTACTTCTTGCACGAGTCGAGCGACTTGGCCACCATTCCTTCGTTGGCACCGATCTCTGCCATCGTACACCAGCCCTGCGACTCGATGAAGATCTTAGCCTCGTCGCACTCGTGAGAGCCAATCTTATTGCCGTAGAAGTCGTAGGCACGGAGATACCACTCGCCGTCCCAGCCGTGCTTCTTCACTGCCTCGACCATGGCATCGACGGCCTTTTGCATACGCTCGGCTTCATCAGTCTTGCCAATCTTCTTGCAGAGAGCGACGTAGTCCTTGCCGGTGACGACGAAGAGGCCTGCGATCATGAGGCTCTCGGCCTTCGTGCCCTCGGAGACATTCTCTGTGGTCTGGAACGATTCGTTGGGATCCCACGAGAAACAGTTCAGGTTCAGGCAGTCGTTCCAGTCGGCACGACCGATGAGGGGCAGCATGTGGGGACCGAGGTTCTTAATAACGTGGTCCATCGACACTTTCAGATGCTCGAAGAGCGTCACCTCGGTGCCGGGCTGGTTGTCGAAAGGTACCATCTCGTCGAGGATGGAGAAGTCGCCCGACTCCTTGATGTAGGCCACGGTACCGAAGATGAGCCAGCAAGGATCATCGTTGAAGCCGCCTCCGATGTCGTTGTTGCCGCGCTTGGTGAGGGGCTGGTACTGATGGTAGCAGCCACCGTCGGGGAACTGTGTGGAAGCGATGTCAATGATGCGTTGGCGGGCGCGCGGCGGTATCTGGTGGACGAAGCCTACGAGGTCCTGGTTGGAGTCGCGGAAGCCCATGCCGCGGCCCACACCGCTCTCGAAGAACGAGGCTGAACGCGAGAAGTTGAAGGTGACCATGCACTGGTACTGGTTCCAGATGTTCACCATTCGGTCGAGCTTGTCGTTGCCGGTCTTTACCTTATATATATTTAAAAGGGCATCCCAGTACTGGCACAGTTCGGCAAAGGCTTTGTCAACCTTCTCGTTGGTATTGAGTTCATCAATCAGTGCGTGCGCCTTCTTCTTGTTAATAACCTGCGGGGCCTCAAACTTCTCGTCCTGTTCGTTCTCGACATAGCCGAGCAGGAAGATGAAGTCTTTCTGCTCCCCTGGCTGCAATGTCACCTCAATGTAGTGCGAGGCGATAGGGCTCCATCCGTGGGCGTGACTGTTGCGCGGACGGCCTTCCATGACGGCCTGCGGGTCGGCAAACTCGTTGTAGAGGCCTACGAAGGTCTCGCGGTCGGTGTCGAAGCCTTGTATCTCTGAGTTCACGTGGTAGAAGGCATAGTGGTTACGACGTTCGCGATATTCGGTCTTGTGATAGATGGTTGAGCACTCGATCTCCACTTCTCCTGTAGAGAAGTTACGCTGGAAATTCTCCATGTCAGTAGCGGCATTCCAGAGACACCACTCCTCGAACGAGAAGAGTTTCAGTTGCTTCACCTTCTGACTATGGTTCTTAAGTGTAAGTTTCTGAACCTCGCACCATTTCTTCAGCGGTACGAAGAATAGCACGCTGGCCTCTACGTCGTGCTTGCGGCCCGTGATGCGTGTATAGCTCATGCCGTGGCGGCACTCATAGAAGTCGAGCGGTGTCTTGCATGGTTTCCAGCCTGGGTTCCACACGGTATCACCATCCTTTATGTAGAAATATCGGCCGCCGTTGTCCATGGGCACGTTGTTGTAGCGATAGCGCGTGATGCGGCGAAACTTGGCATCCTTATAGAAAGAATAGCCGCCGGCGGTGTTACTGATGAGTGAGAAGAAATCCTCATTGCCCAGGTAGTTGATCCAAGGCCACGGGGTCTGCGGGTCTGTGATGACATACTCGCGATGCTGGTCGTCGAAATGACCGTAACGTTTTTGTTGTTCCATTTATTATGACTTTATTGTTAGTGGCACAAATTTTGAGGCAAAGATAAGCAAAAATTCTGATTAAAGCATATAATTATTCCTTTTTTTGATTCATAATTGCAAGAAAATGCTTACTTTTGCAAAAATTTTAATATAAAGCGAATGAAATATGCATTAATAACGGGTGGATCCCGTGGTATCGGAAAGGCCATCGCGCTGCGCCTGGCCTCGGCAGGATGGCCGATAGTGATTAATTTCTTGAGCAACCGTGAGGCAGCCCAGGGTGTGGCAGACGAGATTCAGGCCCAGGGTGGCACGTGCGAGCTACTGCCCTTCGACACCTCTGATCCCCAAGCTATCGAGACGGCGCTGACAGGGTGGGAGCAGTTGCATCCCGATGACTGGTTCGGCGTACTGGTGAACAATGCCGGCATCCGCCGCGACAATGTGATGTTTATGATGCCCGACGAGGACTGGCACAAGGTGCTTGACACGACGCTTAACGGCTACTTCTATGTGACACGCCATTTGCTGAAGCACATGATGCCCCGCAAGCGTGGCGGACGCATCATCAACATGGCATCGCTCTCGGGTGTGAAGGGTCTGCCGGGTCAGACGAACTACAGTGCAGCGAAGGCTGCCGTTATTGGAGCCACGAAGGCTCTGGCGCAGGAGGTGGCCCCCCGCAATATTACCGTGAATGCTATCGCCCCGGGGTTCATCGAGACCGATATGACCAAAGGCCTGCCCGTAGACGAACTGAAGAAGATGATTCCCACAGGACGCTTTGGCACGCCAGAGGAGGTGGCTGCACTGGCTGCCTTCCTCGCCTCAGACGAGGCTGCTTATATCACAGGTGAGGTGATCAATATCAACGGCGGACTGTATACTTAAGTTTACGGTTTACAGATGAAGAGAGTTGTAATAACGGGGATGGGCATCTGGTCGTGTCTGGGCACAGACCTGGCCTCGGTGAAGGAATCCCTTTATCAAGGAAAGTCGGGTATCGGCCTTGACCAAGACCGTCTGACATACGGCTATCGCAGTGGACTGAAGGGTATCGTCGAGACTCCTGTTATCACCAAGCAGATGCTCGACCGTCACACTCGTGCAGGCATGTCGGAGGAGGCACAGTATGCATATATGGCCGCCCGACAGGCGTTCGAGCAGGCTGGCATCGACGATGACTATCTGCGACAAAACGAAGTGGGCTGTATCTTTGGAAACGACTCGTCGGCAAAGCCCGTCATCGAGTCATCGAAGATCATGGACGAGAAGCACGATACGGCGATGCTGGGCTACGGGCTGATTTTCCAGTCGATGAACTCAACGGTGAACATGAACCTCAGTACAATCTTCCATCTGCGAGGCGTGAACTTCACCATCAGTGCGGCCTGTGCCAGCGGTAGCCATTCCATCGGACTGGGTATGATGCTTATCCGCCAGGGCTTGCAGGACATGGTGCTCTGCGGCGGCGCACAGGAGACGAATTACTACTCGATGGCTTCATTTGATGCCCTCAACGCCTTCTCCGTGCGTATGGACGAACCGATGAAGGCCAGCCGGCCCTTCGATAAAGATCGCGACGGACTGATTCCCAGCGGCGGTGCTGCAGCCCTCGTACTCGAGGACTATGACCATGCCGTCGCCCGCGGGGCCACAATCCTGGCCGAGGTCATCGGCTACGGCTTTAGTAGTAATGGCGGTGGAATCTCAGAACCCAGTGACATCGGAAGCGTGCTCGCTATGAGCCGTGCCGTAGAGGATGCTGGTATCTCACTTGATGATATCGACTATATCAACGCCCATGCCACCTCGACCCTCCAAGGCGATATGTATGAGGCGATGGCTTTAGGACGGATGTTTAAGGACCAGCGTGCACTTATAAGTTCGACAAAGTCGATGACGGGGCATGAGTGCTGGATGGCAGGCGCGTCGGAGGTGGTCTATTCTGTTTTGATGATGCAGCACTCGTTTGTGGCACCCAACATCAACTTTGAGACGCCTGACGAGTATTCTGAGAAGTTGAATATCACCGCCAAGACGATCGATATGGAGGTGAACACCGTGCTGAGCAACTCGTTCGGCTTCGGCGGCACCAATTCGGCTTTAGTAATAAGAAAAGTTAGGGAATGAAGTTAAGTCCGGCTTTAGAGAAAGTGTACACCAAAGAACAGCTGTCGGCCCGTGAGGCGCAGCGGCTGGCTGAGTTTATTGCCTGGGGACCGGTTGTCTTCCAGGCATCTCGGTTGATGGTGAAATGGGGCATACTCGACCTGCTCCGTGATGCCGACAATGGGTTAACTCGTCAGGAGGTATGTCGACAGACGGGGCTCTCTGACTATGCTGTGAAGTGCCTCCTGGAGGCCTCGCTCTGCATCGGTACCGTTCTTGTAGACCCGAAGACAGAGCGCTATACGATCTCAAAGACGGGCTGGTTCCTATTGCAAGACCCGGCCACCCGGGTAAACCTCGACTTCAATCATGATGTGAACTACGAAGGGTGGTTCCATCTGGAGGAGGCACTACAGAACGGGAACCCCGAAGGACTGAAGCACTTCGGGTCCTGGCCGACGATCTACGAGGGCCTGTCGAGCCTGCCGCCGCAGGTACAGAAGAGCTGGTTTGGCTTCGATCATTTTTATAGTGATTCGTCGTTCCCGGAGGCGCTGAAGATCATCTTTGATGAGCATCACGTACGTTCTCTCTACGACGTTGGCGGAAATACCGGAAAGTGGGCCCTGCAGTGCGTGGGCTACAGCCAGGATGTGGAGGTGACTATCCTTGACCTGCCGCAGCAGATCGGATTGATGCAGACGTATGTCAAGGGTAAGCCCGGTGCTGAGCGCATCTGCGGCCATGGCATCAACCTGCTCGACCCAAAGGCACTGTTCCCTCAGCGAGAGGGCGGGCTCGACGCCATCTGGATGAGTCAGTTCCTCGACTGCTTCTCAATGGACGAGATCGTGGGCATCCTGCGTCGGGCGAAGGCGGCGATGACCCCAGCGACGCGCATCTATATCATGGAGACCCTCTGGGACCGTCAGCGCTATGAACCAGCGGCCTTCTGTCTCACCATGACGAGCCTTTATTTTGCAGCCCTCGCCAACGGCAACTCGAAGATGTACAACACCGAGGACATGGAGATGTGTATCCGTGAGGCGGGCCTCGAGGTGGAGCATATCTACGACCACCTCGGCCAAGGCCACTCCATCCTTGTGGTAGGCGAAAAGAGGAAAAGTTGAAGAGAAGTGAATAAGTAAATAGTGTAATCAAATAATAACTTAATTATATGTCAAGACAAGAAATTGAAGAGAAGGTGAGGGCATTTCTCATCGACGACCTCGAGATCGACGAGGAGAAAATCAACGACGATGCCACACTGAAGGAGGACATGGGTATTGACAGCCTCGACTTCGTAGACATCGTCGTCATCGTGGAAAAGAACTTCGGCTTTAAGATCAAGCCGGAAGAGATGGTCGGCGTGACCACGCTACGTCAGTTCTGTGACTACATCGAGGAAAAGGTAAATAAGTGAAGAACTGAAATGTGAATTTGCGATCGCTGTAGTAATGAGTGAGAAACAATGGGATGGTACGACCTACGGCAATGGGCTGATGCATCGTTGGCTGATTGGGATATTGCGAAGGATCGATGTCAGGTGTGTCTATATCTTCGCCAATGTCTTTGTGGTGCCGCCATGTCTCTTCCGTCCAGGCTTCAAGTTCATCTACCGCTACTTCCGCAAGTGCTATCACGAGTCACTGCTAAGAGCCTTCTGGCATACCTATCAGAATCACTGCCTTTTCGCACAGGTTGTGATCGACAAGTTCGCGATGTATGCCGGCAAGTCATTCGACATACGGATAGAGGGTCATGAGCATTGGCTGCGACTGGCGGGGCAAGAAGCCGGTTTCGTGCAGTTGAGTTCGCACATGGGCAACTACGAGATTGCCGGCTATTCGCTTAAGGCTGAGACGAAACCCTTCAACGCCATTGTTTTCTTTGGTGAGAAGGCGTCGGTCATGGAGAACCGCAATCGCCTGTTTGCCCATACGAACATCCGTATGATCCCCATCCGCGAGGATATGAGTCATATGTTTGAGATCGACCGCGCCCTTTGCGACGGTGAGATTGTGAGCATCCCCGGGGACCGTATCTGGGGGTCGAAGAAAGTGCTCACGAGGACGTTCCTGGGGCGAGAGGCACAGTTCCCCATGGGACCTTTCACGGTGGCAGCCATGCGGGGGCTCGACGTGCTGGCGGTGAACGTGATGAAGACCGCGACGCGGCAGTACACAATCTATGTCACGCCGTTGCCCTACGACAAGACCGCCTCGCGCCGGCAACAGGCAGAGCAGCTGTTGAAAGGGTATGTTGCAGAGCTGGAGCGGCAGTTGAGTCGCTATCCTACACAATGGTATAACTATTTTGATTTTTGGAAAGATGAGTGAAATGAAAACATATTCAGAAGAATTTCTGCGTCAGATCGACGTCCATGAGTTGTTGCCCCAGCAGGAGCCGTTTGTGATGATCGGAACGCTGACGACTATCAACGAGGTCACGACGATTTCAGAGACAACCATCGCTGCCGATAACATCTTCGTTGACGACGGTCGCTTCTCTGCCAGCGGTCTCATTGAGAACGTGGCGCAGACCTGTGCTGCCCGCATCGGTTTTGTGAACAAATACATTCAGGGCAACGGCATCACCATCGGCGTGATTGGTGCCGTGAGGAAACTTGTCATCAACAGTCTGCCAGCCGTAGGACAGACCATCACTACTACCGTCGACATCGTGAGCGAGGTGTTTGGCATGACGTTGGCCCGGGCTACCGTCACCTGCAAGGGCAAGGAACTGCTCACTACGGAGATAAAGATTAGCGTACGGAGTGATGCGGCATAGGAGTGTAACGGCAGAGGGAAAACTGAAGGTTTCGAAGGAGCTGGTGATCCGCTTTAGCGAGATCGATATGATGAACGTGGTGTGGCATGGTGCCTATGCCTTGTATTTTGAAGATGCTCGTGAGGCTTTCGGGGCGAAGTACGACCTGACCTACATGGGCTATGTAGAACATGGCTACTATGCGCCCATCGTGGAGCAGACGATCCAGTATAAGAAGCCCATCCGCTACGGCATGCGGCCACGTATCGACATCATCTACCGTCCTACAATCTCTGCCAAGGTGATTTTCGACTACGAAATCCACGACACGACGGACGAGAGCCTGATTGCAACAGGCCACTCTGTACAGGTGTTTATGGACTTTGAATACCAGCTGGTATGGGATAACCCGCCCTTCTATCTCGAATGGAAGAAACGCTGGGGCGTTGAAGGTACAGGACTTTAGTTTATAGTTTATACTTTATAGTTTACGGTTTACAGAGAATAATAGGGGCTGGTTGATGGTTTATAAGGTAGCAGATAATATATTATCTCCTTTGGGAGCGACGACGGCAGAGAACTACTGTGCTGTGAAGGCAGGCCGTTCTGCGTTGGCGCGCAACGACAGGCGATGGTTACTGCCAGATGAACAGCTCACCGCCTCGCTCTTTTCTAAAGAGCAGGAGTCGCAGTTTCTCGTCGACGGTCTCTCACGCTTTGAGTCGATGGCGGTCACCTCAGTTCGTCAGGCTCTCTCGCAGACCACCCTCGATGTGTCTCAGCCAGATGTTGTCTTCATCCTCAGCACCACCAAGGCCGACGTGGAAATGCTCACGTCTGGCTCTACCCATCAGACGGTTGCCGTAGAGGAGTCTGTACAGTCGCCTGCCGACAGTGCCGTTCATATCGCCAAGGCATTAGGGTTTACCACCGAACCCATTGTCGTGTGCAATGCCTGCACCTCAGGCCTGTCGGCCCTGATCCTGGCATCGCGCCTGCTAACTATTGGTGTCTATGAGTATGCCGTCGTTTGTGGAGCCGACAGTCAGAGTCGTTTCATCGTTTCAGGCTTCCTGTCGCTCAAGGCCCTCTCGCCAGAAATGTGCCGGCCGTTTGACATGGAACGCATGGGACTGAACCTTGGTGAGGCGGCAGCTACGATGATTCTGGGTAAGGGTGGGGGATCATGGACCATCGGCTGCGGTGCCGTGCGCAACGATGCCTCGCATATCAGTAATCCCATCAAGACTGGCGAGGGCTCCTATCGTGCACTGTCGGCGGTGGTCGGTGACGATCGTCTGTCGTCGTATGCCTTTGTCAATGCACACGGCACGGCCACGATCTTCAACGACCAGATGGAGTCGGTGGCCATTCAGCGGGCTGGCCTAAGCACAGTTCCCGTGAATGCCTATAAAGGTTATTATGGCCATACGATGGGTGCTGCCGGGGTGTTGGAGACCATCCTTTCGATGGCTGCCCTCGATGATCATACGATCCTTGGCACCCGCGGCTTTGAAGAGTTGGGCGTGTCAGGAAACGTCTCTCTCTCTGCTGCCCATCAGTCTACAGACAAACGCTCGTTTGTGAAGATGCTCTCTGGTTTTGGAGGGTGTAATGCGGTGCAGATTTTTTCGAGAAGTGAGGAGGAAGGAGTGTGGAGTGAGAATACCTCACTCCTCGAATTACACGCCACAGGTCACACCGTTCTTATCCTGCCAGATTCTGTGCTGGTCGATGGAAAAGAGATTGATGTCGAAGGTAAAGGTAAAGACCTCCTCACAGCCCTCTATCGTCAGTACGTTGGCGACTATCCCAAATTCTATAAGATGGACGGTCTGAGTCGGTTGGGCTTCATGGCCAGCGAACTCCTGTTGCAGGCCGAGGGTAATGACGTGGCTGCAGAGGGCGATAATAGGGCGGTAGTGCTCTTCAACCACTCCTCGTCGATAAGTGCCGACAGGGCTTACCTCGACACCATCGCCGACCCGAACAACTGTTTTCCCAGTCCCTCTGTGTTCGTATATACACTCCCCAATATCGTGACGGGTGAGATAGCCATCCGTCATCACTACCATGGTGAAACTTCGTTCTATATTCTGCCACGTCGCGATGAGGCGCTGATGGTGAGCATTCTGCGTGCAACCTTCGTCGACACGGCCACTCGGTCTGCCGTCTGTGGCTGGCTCGACTACGTCGACGATCAGCACTTCATGGCAGACCTGCAAATAGTAACCACAAAATCAATGTAAATAAAGATATGGAAGAATTGATATTAGAGTTAAAGATGTGCCTTATCGAAGCACTTAACCTCGAAGAGATGACCCCTGAAGACATCGATGCCGATGCCCCTTTGTTTGGCGACGATGGTCTGGGTCTCGACTCCATCGACGCCCTGGAACTGATTGTGTTGCTGGAGAAACGCTATGGTATCAAACTGGCTTCGCCTGCCGAAGGTAAGGAGATCTTTAAGAGTGTACGCACTATTGCCAACTACGTGACAGCAAACCGTAAGAAATGAACATTGCCATCACAGGTGAAGGAATCGTCAGCGCCATCGGAACCGACAAGGCCGCTGTGCTCGATGCCCTGCGAAACAGACAGACAGGCATCGGCGCCATGCGTCATCTGCAGTCGGTTCACCGTGAGCTACCCGTAGGAGAGGTAGCCCTCTCCAACGACGAGATGAAGTCACTGCTGGGCATCGACACTAGTCTCGATGTCAGCCGTACAGCCCTCATGGGTATCCTCGCCGTCAGACAGGCCCTTTATGATGCTGTTCTCTCAGACTCACAATCATCGCTCAAGATCGTTCTCATCTCGGGTACGACGGTGGCAGGGATGGACATCACTGAGCGCTATTTTTCCGACCTGCGCACCTCCGACGAGCACCTCGCCTGCCTACACTATCATACCTGCGGCGACAATACTCGGCAGATAGCCGACTACTTTGGCTGCTTCGCTACGTTCACTACCGTCTCTACCGCCTGTTCCTCGGCTGCCAACGCCCTGATTCTTGGGGCTGAGATGCTGAAAGCTGGCGAGGCCGATATTGTAGTGGCAGGCGGTACGGAGGCCCTCTCGGTATTCCACCTGAACGGCTTCCGTTCGCTGATGATTGTTGACAAGGAGCGTTGCCGACCGTTTGACGACCAGCGTGCCGGCCTGAATCTTGGTGAGGGTGCGGCCTATGTGGTGATGGAACCGGAAACATCCGCCCGTCGGCGACAGGCATCTATACACGCTTTTCTCACTGGCTACGGCAATGCCTGTGATGCCTTCCACCAAACGGCCTCTTCGGCAGACGGCGAGGGGGCCTACCAGGCTATGAACGAGGCGCTCTCGATGGCAGGCCTGTCGCCTGCCGATATCGACTATGTGAATGCCCACGGCACAGGTACGCCCAATAACGACCAGAGCGAGAGCGTGGCCCTTCAGCGGCTCTTTGGCAACTCGATGCCGCCAGTGTCGAGCACTAAGGGCTTCACAGGTCATACCACCAGTGCCTCGGGAAGTATCGAGGCGGTCATCTGTCTGCTGGCCATGCACCATGGTTTCATCCCTGCCAACCTCGGCTGGCAGCATCCGATGGTCTCGGGCATCACACCTTCCATGGGTATGGACGGGTGTCAGTTGCATCATGTGCTCTGTAATTCGTTTGGCTTTGGAGGAAATGATTCGTCGTTGGTGTTTTCGCGGAGTGAGGGGGGTGTTTCGAGGAGTGTGGAGGGAGGAGTGTGGAGTGAGAATACTCCTGCCGCAGGATCAGCCTCTGAACATATCTCACTCCACACTCCTCACTCCTCCCTCCACGAACATATCGAACTCGCCCGCGTAGAGCTCACCTCTGTAGAAGAACTGTCTGAGATCCGTGCTTATGTTAAACCCCTTGAGGCACGACGCATGGGGAAGCTGATGAAGGCCTCGCTGCTATCATCCTTGAAAGCCTTGAGTCAGGCAGGTGTCGACTGTCCAGATGCAATCATTACCGCCACGTCGCTTGGCTGTTGGGAGAATACTGAGGCTCTGCTCACGCAGATAGAAACTGAGGGCGAAGTGATGCTCAGTCCTACCAACTTTATGCAGAGCACTCACAACACGATTGGTTCAAATATCGCCATCCGGCTGGGCTGTCATGGCTACAATATTACCTACACCCAATGTGCCCAGTCGCTTGACTGGGCCCTGCGCGATGCCAGGCGGCTGCTGGCCAGTGGGCGCTGTAAGACAGTCCTTGTGGGTTGTCACGATGAGTCAACGCCTCTTTACCGTTCGTTCATGGAGCGAATGGGCGACCCCGTTCCCCCGGCCATCCATTCCGTAGCCATCGTACTTAAAAGTGAAAAATTGAATAATTGAAAAGGTGAAACAATGAAGATATGAAAGTTATTCCTCTCGTAATCATACAATGCCTGCTGCTCACGGCAGGTCAGGTGCTGCTTAAGTTCGCCTTGATGCGCATGGCACCTTTCGGATGGAACCGCACCTTCTGGTCGAGCGTTCTGCTTAATTGGCAGTTTGCCGCCTGTGGCCTCTGCTTCCTTGCCGCCTCCCTGTTGTGGATGTATGTCGTCAAGACCTTCCCCTTCAGTCTGGCATATCCGATGGTCAGCCTGAGTTTCGTCGTGGGCATGGTGGCTGCCGTTGTGTTCTTCCACGAGCAAGTGGCGTGGTCCAGGTGGGTGGGAGTGCTGCTTATCGTCGCCGGATGCCTGCTCATTGCCGCTCCTGCCCAAGCGCAGGGTGCCAAGGCGGCTCGTCAGCACATTGTCGATGCTGCTAAGGGTATGAAGACAATGACATGCGACTTTGTGCAGACCAAGCAGACGAAGTTGCTTACCGGCGCAGCTGTCTCGAAAGGACGTCTCAGTTACCGTCAGCCCGACTGGTTGTGTTGGGAATACCTGTCGCCCACAGCTCACACCTTTAAGATCGATGGTCAGAAGGTCATTACAAGTGACAGCCGTCGTACGCGTGAGGTAGACATCCGCCGCAATCGCATGTATCGCGAGATGGCCCGTCTTATGACGAACATCATGTCGGGCCAGAGCCTCGTCAGCGATGAGGATTTCCAGGTGACGCTCGCCCCTGCCGACGCGAAAAAGTCGGAGTGGGTGGCCACACTCGTGCCTCGTCGCAAAGAGGTCAGACGTATGTTTTCCACTATCGTCCTCCGTGTCACACCCGACCGATGGCTCGTCCGTCAGGTTGAGCTTATAGAGGCCAAGGGCGACAAGACCGTCATCGAATTGTCTCATGTCGTCGTCAATAGCGGTTCTTAGGTTTTAAATTTCAAAATTCAAGTCAAGATATGATACTTAAAGATAGCTTATACACCATCGAGGGCCAGCAAAGCGGGGAGGGCACTATTGTCTATGACATCCGCCTGCAGCCCGACCACACCATCTATCGTGCCCATTTCCCTGGCGAGCCGATTACTCCCGGCGTCTGCGTCATCCAGATTGCCAAGGAACTGCTGGAGCACCATCTGCAACGGCCGTTGGCCATCAAGGCAGTGAAGAACGTGAAGTTCCTCGCTGTGGTGTCGCCCCTGGAACATCCATCGGTGCGCTATACCTTCCGGCAGCTGCAGCAGGCCCCTGATGCCGTCACGGCCCAGGTCGACGTTACCGATGGCGACACTACGATGACTTCCATCTCGTTCACCTGCGGATAGAAGATTATGTCAACAGTAGACCTGACACGACAGCGCCAGACACTCCGTAAGCGTGGTATCTGTGTGGTGATTCCTACGTATAACAACGGGGGAACCATCGGCGATGTGGTGAGGCAGACACTGGAACAATGCGACGACGTGATTGTGGTCGACGACGGCAGTACCGATGCTACGGCGGCCACGCTGGACGGCATCGAGGGCCTCACGCTGGTGACGCTGGCGCATAACAGTGGCAAAGGGTCAGCCTTGAAGGCAGGGTTCCGTAAAGCACTCGATATGGGGTTTGCCTATGCCATCACCCTCGACGGTGACGGTCAGCACTATCCGACGGAGATCGGTCGCTTCCTATCGGCCAACCGAGAGCATCCTGGTGCAATGATCCTTGGCAGCCGGCGGACGGAGGACATGGGACGGCAGTCGAAAGGTAGCAGCTTTGCCAACCAGTTCTCAAACTTCTGGTGTTGGGTACAGACAGGCAGAAGACTCAGTGACACGCAGACGGGCTACAGGCTCTATCCGCTGAAGAGACTGCGCGGTCTGAACCTGCTTACCTCGCGCTATGAGGCTGAACTGGAGTTGCTGGTGTTTGCGTCGTGGCATGGTACAGATATCGTTGAGCTGCCCATCGATGTGTATTATCCGCCGAAGGAGCAGCGAGTGAGTCACTTCCGGCCAGGCATGGATTTCGTCAGGATCAGCATTCTGAATACGGTGCTTTGCGGAATGGCCGTAGTTTATGGCCTGCCGTTGCGCTTATTCAGGTGGGTGATGAAATATGTCAGGACTATTTACGCCCTGCTGTTCTTCCTGTTCTTTATGTTTATTGTGGTCAAGCCTGCCGTATGGCTCTACCTCAAGGTAGGGAAGATGACGGAACAAAAACGCACCAACCTGCATAAGCTGATCTATAGGGCCTCGCGGTTTGTGATGCTGACGCATGGCATACCCGGCGTGAAGTTCAGCTACGGGATATGTGATGGTGTCACGTTCGACCGTCCGAGGGTGATTATCTGCAACCATCAGTCGCATCTGGATCTGTTTTGTCAGCTGATCTTCACACCAAACATGGTGTTCCTGACCAACGACTGGGTATGGAACAATCCGTCATACGGTCTGCTTATCAGGAATGCGGAGTATTATCCTGTGCGCGAGGGCTTAGAGGAGCTGCTGCCAAAGTTGCAGTCGTTGGTGGAGCGTGGTTACTCTATCGCCATCTATCCTGAGGGCACGCGCTCGAAGGACTGCAGGATAGGACGCTTTCATCAGGGCGCATTCTGGCTTGCTGAACAGTTGGGGATAGACATCCTGCCCATGTGCCTGTACGGTCCAGGGAAGATCTTGAAGAAGAAGACCTACACGCTGCAAAAGGGACCGATTCGATTAGAGGTGGGCGAGCCCGTGAGCAGACAGACCCTACAGGCGATAGGCTCACTGAAAGACCAGGCAAAGAAGATGCGCCGACACTATATAGAGTGGTACGAAACGATGTCGAACGAGATAGAGCGATGAAGAAGGTTGTAATTATAGGCAGCGGACTGGGAGGACTCTCATGTGGTGTGATTCTGGCAAGACACGGCTACGATGTGACGGTGCTGGAGCAGGGTACACAGGTGGGTGGCTGTCTGCAATGCTTCACCCGCAGGGGTGGTAAGTTTGAGACAGGCATGCACTTTGTGGGGAGTGCCAGCGAAGGGCAGACCCTCGACCGGCTGCTGGATTATCTGGAGGTCAAGCCCGACATCACGCTGTCGCAGCTCGACCCGACAGGCTACGACATCGTGTCGCTTGCTGGCCAGCACTTCCGTTTCGCCAATGGCCGTGAGGCGTTCATCGATCAGATGAGCAGTTACTTCCCTTCCCAGCGCGATGCCCTGGTGAACTATTTCAACCTTGTCGACAAAGTGGCAAGTGCCTCTTCGCTCCACTCGCTGAATCATGTGGAGACCGATGCGGCCATAAGCCTGGAATATCAGATGCGCTCTATCAACGATGTGATCGACAGCGTCATTCCTGATCCCATGCTGGCGAATGTACTGGTGGGTAACCTGCCCCTCTATGCGGCACAGAAAGACAAGACACCCTTCGCCACTCATGCCTTTATCACCGACTTCTATAACCAGAGTGCTTATCGCATTGTGGGCGGTAGTGATCAGATAGCCAGCTCGCTCGTGAGAACCATCAAGCGCAATGGTGGACGGGTACTCACAAAAACCAAGGCTACGAGGATAGTGTGTGATGATACGCATGCTATAGGTGTGGCGTTCAGCCAAAGGTCATTTCTCGAAGCAGATATCGTGATCTCCGATGCCCATCCCATGCGTACGCTGGAGATGCTCGATACCAACCTGATACGACCGGCCTTCAGGAAGCGCATCAATGCCATCCCGCAGACCGTAGGAGGATTCACGGTGTATCTGCAGTTCAAGGACAATACGGTGCCATACCTGAATGGAAACTTCTATGGCTATCAGCAGGAAACACCGTGGGGTTGTGAACATTATGACGAACATTCATGGCCCAGGGGCTATCTCTACATGCACCTCTGCCATGAGCCACGTCCCACTTTTGCCAAGACGGGCGTGCTGCTCTCGTATATGCAGATGGCCGACGTAGAGCGGTGGAAGGGCACTGCCGTGGGACATCGTGGCGAAGACTACGAAGCCTTTAAACAGGAGAAGGCGGAACGACTGCTGTCAGCGCTGGAACAGGAGTTCCCCGGTGTGAAGCAGAATATCGCCCACTACTACACGTCGACGCCGCTGACTTATCTGGACTATACGGGTACGGAGGGCGGTTCGATGTATGGCGTGGCCAAAGATGTTTCATTGGGTGCTGCCTGTCGCGTACCCCATCGTACACGCATACCAAACGTCTTTCAGACTGGTCAGAACATCAATTCGCACGGCATCTTAGGCACCATCGTGGGTACCATTGTGACATGTACAGAAATCGTAGGGCCGCTGCGTTTGGATAGTGAGTTTACTGTTGACGGTTTACAGTTTACAGATGATAACCTGGCAAGCCGTTCTATTCCACCTGTAGAAGTAATCAACTGTAAACCGTAAACTGTAAACTGTAAACATGAAAAATAATGTAGTGATTATCGGAGGTGGATTAGGCGGACTGTTCTGCGGAGCCATTCTGGCGAAAGAAGGGCTGCATGTGACAGTCTTGGAGAAGAATGCTACCATCGGAGGCGGACTACAGACCTTCACCCGTTTCGGCGAGGTGTTTGATACCGGCATGCACGTTGTGGGAGGATTGCAGCCGGGTGGGAATATCTGGCGCATCTGCCGGTACCTGGGCATAGAGGATAAGATTCGCGTGAGAGATGTTGACGCTGACTGTGCCGATAGCCTGTACTTCGCAGAAGACCGGCGATACTATACCATCGCTAAGGGGAGAGATTCCTTTGTAGATACGTTGGCTAAAGATTTCCCTCATGAGCGTGAGAACCTGCTTCGTTATGTTGATGCCCTCTATGCACTGACCGAGGAACTTGACCTGTTCTACCTCCGTCCGGCACAGACAGGCATCATTGCCCATTCAGCCGACTTCATGATAGCTGCTGATGACTTTATAGCCAAATATATCGGTGACCGGAAACTGCGCAGCGTAGTGGCGTATATGAACCCCCTCTATGGAGGCCGGGGCGGGCAGACACCAGCCTATGTCCATGCCCTGATCAGTGTACTCTATATCAATGGTGCCAGTCGGTTTGTGGGAGGAAGCAGCCGCTTCGCCAACCTTCTGGCAGATGTAATCCGTCAGCATGGCGGTGAGGTGATTGCCAGTGACGGCGTGGAGTGGATAGAGTGTGAGATGAGGAAAGCAGAAGGGGGAAAGAAAGCAGTGAAATACGTGAGGACGCGCAGCGGCTGTCAGTACGAGGCTGACTGGTATATCTCCGACATCCATCCCTGCACGTTGCTGACACTGATGGACGAGCATACCTTCCCCAAGGCCTTCCGAGACCGCATGAATGAGATTCCCAACAGCTATTCGGCCTTTTCGCTCTATATCAAAATGAAAGACGGGCGGTTCCCGTATATTAATCATTCGGAGTATTATACGACGCGCTATGACGGGATATGGAATTTCTGCCGTGAGGCGTCGGCATGGCCGATGGGATTTCTGTTGATGACACCGCCGGAAGAGAATCAGGGACCATGGTCGACCAAGGTGCTGGTGACTGCACCCATGCAGTTCGACATGGTGAGACAATGGGAGAATACGACAGTAGGAAAGCGTGGTCCTGAGTACGAGCAGTGGAAGCAGCAACGCACCGATGAGCTATTGACGATGGTTGAGGAGTTGCATCCAGGATTCTGCGATGCTATTGAGGCTGTAAATGCCTCGTCACCTCTGACTATCCGCGACTTCTATGGTGTGAAGGAAGGCTCCTGTTGCGGTTTCAGCAAAGACTGCAACAACCTGGCCCTCACGGAACTACCTGTGGTGACGAAAGTCTGCAACCTGCTGCTTACAGGGCAAAACAATAACCTGCACGGCTTCTGTGGTGTTCCCCTGACGGCCATCACCACCTGTGAGGTGATCCTCGGACAGAACGCGGTACTCAGTAAGCTATAGATAATTGGATTAATATATATAATAATGGTAAAGCGACTTTTACTGATAGCATTCATCCTTTCGTTATCTCACCAGCTTGGTCTGGCTGAGACAGGGCAGACGGTGAATATATGGGAAGGGATGGATACGGACATGAAGGTGGAGATGACACCCTATCTCGTACCGGGCACAGGCAACAAGGCCGTGGTGGTATGTCCTGGAGGCAGTTATTTCTGGCACGATATGGAGGCAGAAGGGCATCAGGTGGCGCGGTGGTTGCAGGAAAACGGTATCTCTGCCTTCGTGCTGCGCTATCGTACGGCACGTACACCAGCCTTCCTCATACGGTTCAGGTTGCTGTTCCGTGGTAACCGCTATCCAGATCCGCAGAACGATCTTCGTCAGGCTCTGGCCTATGTGCGAAGGCATTCGAGCGTCTACGGCATCGATGCCACGCAGGTGGGAGCCATGGGATTCTCTGCAGGCGGACATCTGGTGATGTCGGCAGCGGAGTTGCTCTCTCCTCATGAGAGGCCCGACTTCGTAGCACCGATCTATCCAGTGGTGACCATGACCAGAGACTGCGTACATAAACGGTCGCGGAGGGCCTTGCTGGGTGAGAATAAGGTACGTGACACACAGCTCTGCGACAAGCTGTCGTTGGAACGGCATGTGCCCGATGACTGTCCGCCGGTGTTCTTGGTGAACTGCAAGGACGATCCTGTGGTAGACTATCGCAACTCTGTGCTTCTCGACTCAGCCCTACAGGCTCATCATGTACCCCATGTCTATCTGCAGTACCAGACGGGTGGTCATGGCTTCGGGGCTTCCGATAAGAAAGGTACTGCTGAATGCCGTCAGTGGCGGCAGGCATTTTTAGAATGGATACGTAATTTAAATATCTGATGGAAAACAAGTTTGATGATATTCGCCCGTATAATGCTGAGGAGTTCTCCGAGGCGATGAAACGTATTGCCGCGAGCACCTCGTTCCCACTGCTGGCATCCTATGTCTATCCAGAAGAACCCATCGAGGTGGTGCGTCAGCGGATTGCTGGATATACGAATGTGCATGACTTCCAGACACAGACGATGGCTCGCGTCAACGAGCGAGTGATAGAGGACAGTATCAGTGAATTCACCTGCAACGGTATCTCTCGACTCTCGCCTGATGCCTCATACCTCTATGTTTCCAACCATCGTGACATCATGCTCGACTCCAGCTTGCTACAGTATTTCCTTGTGACACAGGGATTCGATACAACGGAGATCACGTTTGGTGCGAATCTCATGTCAAGTCAGTTGGTCATTGACATCGGCAAGTGTAATAAGATGTTCAAGGTGGAGCGCCCTGGCGGCAATATCAAAGACTTCTATCGTTCGTCGCTCCATCTCTCGGAGTATATCCGCTACGTCATACGAGAGAAGCATCAGAGCGTGTGGATAGCCCAGCGCAACGGACGGACGAAGGATGGTATCGACACGACCGATCAGGGCATCATCAAGATGTTCTGCATGAGCCGTAATGATGATAAGATACAGGCGCTGAGCGAACTGCGTATCGTGCCTGTGGCCGTGAGCTATGAGTGGGAGTCGTGTGACATCCTTAAAGCGCTCGAACTCTACCAGTCGCAGTTCTCCAAATATGTCAAGAAGCCTGGCGAGGATTTGAACAGCATCCTTACCGGACTGCTGCAGCGCAAGGGTAGGGTACACTTTGAACTCTGCGAACCCATCAGGGACGACGAGCTGCTGCAGTTTGAGGGGCTGACGAACAATGAGTATCACAAGGCCGTGGCACAGCTCATCGACAGTCGTATCCATGCGGCCTACCGTCTCTGGCCCAACAACTATATCGCCCACGATCTGCGTTATGGCAGCCGGGTCTTCAAGTCTTTCTATACGACGGCAGAGCGTGAGGCTTTCGAGAAAAGAGTGACTCAGCTGGAGAAATACGATGACTGTGATGTAGACCAGCTGAAGGATATCTTCTTAGGCATCTATTCTAATCCTGTGGAGAGAAAATGAGAGACTTGGCGTTGAGGATATACGACTGGATGAGTGGTCATCACGGGTGGTGCATGGCATCGCTGGCGGTGGTGACGCTGCTGATGGTACTATCGGTAACCCGACTCTCGTATAAGGAGGATATCCGTGACTTTCTGCCACTCACCGAAGAGCAGCGAGCTGCGCTTGACAACTATGACCGCCAGGCACAAACCAGCATCATCGTTGCAGTCATTGAGCATCGCGACAGTACTGCTGACGATCCAGACCTGCTCGTAGAGGGGGTGGAAACATTTCTCGATGCCATCGATGGTGTGGATGGCGTAACGGTAGTGTCTGATTTCTCGCAGATGGATGAACAGCAGGAAGAGGCGTATCATCAGTTGCCGTTCTTGCTCGACGTGTCAGACTATCGGCGCATGGACAGTCTTCTGCAGCAGCCGGCGTTTGTCGCCTCTCGCCTTCAGGATGCTAAAGAGCGGCTGATGCTCCCTATAGGGAGTATGGTGGAAGATGAGATCACCCACGATCCCTTAGGACTCTTCTCTCCTGTAGTATCGCTGGTCCGTGATACGACGCTCTTAACGCGTTTTGACCTTTATAATGGCTGTCTGCTCACAGCCGATCACCGTAGGGCTCTGGTGATGCTGGAGTCATCGTACGGTGGCAGTGAGACGGCCTTAAACGAGCAGTTGCTTGAGCAGTTGCAAGCCAGGGCAGACAGTACACTTTCGGAGATCCCGCAGCCATCGCTCTCGATAAGGTTTTGTGGAGCACCAGTCATAGCCGTTACCAATGCTTCGCAGATCAAGACCGACTCTATGATCTCCATGGCTATCGCCATGGTGCTCATCCTGTTGCTGCTATGGTTCTTCCTTCGCAGTGTGAGACATATCCTGCTGATAGCAGTAACAATCGGCTGGGGGTGGCTTTTTGCCGTTGCTTGCCTGTCGTGGGTGCATCATGAGGTGTCGGTCATTGTCATCGGTATCTCCTCAATCATCGTGGGCATCGCCGTCAACTATCCCTTGCATCTCATCGCTCATCTGGATCATGTGAGTAATGTGCGCCAGGCGTTGAAGGAGATCGTCAAGCCGCTCACTGTGGGTAATATTACAACGGTGGGCGCCTTTCTTACGCTTGTGCCACTGCGGGCTACGGCTCTCAGGGATTTAGGGCTCTTCAGCTCTTTCCTTCTCATCGGCACAATCCTCTTCACGCTTGTCTGGCTCCCGCAAATGTTGAGCTTGGAGCTTGGAGCTTTGAGCTTGGAGCTTGGAGGGAGGAGTGTGTTTCGAGGAGGGAGGAGTGTGGAGTGTGGAGTGAGAATACTCCTGCCGCAGGAGCGGCCTGCCAGCAAATTAACTGTAAACCGTAAACTGTCAACTGTAAACTATACCTCCTGGCTCTTTGTTGCCCTTCTTCTGCTCACAGCCTTCTTTGGCTATCACAGTTTCAACACCGTCTTCGATGCCGATCTGACGCATATCAACTATATGACACCAGAGCAACGCTCAGACATGGCCCTTCTTCAGCAGCTGATGCCCTCAGACAGCCAGCACCAACAGGCACTTAGTCAGCGCTTGCCGGCTACACCTGAGATTCAGCAGCAGCGCTTGAGCCTGTGGCAGTCATGGACCGCCTCCCATCGTGATCAGCTCATGGACACGCTCCGTCAGCAGGCGGCCAACGTGGGGTTTGCTCCCGACTCGTTTAATCCCTTTGAGTCTATCTTGGCGTATACTCCCACTCCGGAGCAGAGTGCCCCGCCCCCCACGAGTTCACTTTTCTCGGCCGTTGCTACTCATCTCTCTGCAGACTTCAACTATATCGGCTGGGCCTGTGCCTGCATCGTGTTCTTCTTCCTGTGGGCCTCCTTCCGCAGCCTGCCATTGGCATTGTTATCGTTCCTTCCTATGGCGGTCAGCTGGCTGTGGATCCTGGGTATCATGTCACTCCTGGGCATTCAGTTCAATATCATCAATATCATCCTGAGCACGTTTATCTTCGGTCAGGGCGATGATTATACCATCTTCATGACCGAGGGCACCGTCTATGAGTACACGCATCGAAGGCCAATGTTGGCTTCTTATCGCCGTGCCATACTTATGTCGGCATTGATCATGTTTATTGGTATCGGCTCCCTCATCACGGCCCGTCATCCAGCCCTTCACTCTCTTGCCGAGGTCACTATTGTGGGCATGTTCTCGGTGGTGCTCATGGCGTTTGTCATTCCTCCGATGGTGTTCCGTTGGTTCGTGCGTTACCGTCATCTGCTTGTTTGTAAAAAGAAACCATCTATATAAATCATAAACTGTAAATAAGGTATGAAAGAAAAGATCCGTCAGATGTTGGAAGAAGCTCTGCCGTTGGTAGACTTTGACAGCGACTTCCTGTTCAGTGAACTTGACTCTTTAGGTGTGACGACCATCCTCATGCTTCTCTCAGACGCTTATGGCATTACACTCGATGCGACCGATGCCACCCCTCGCAACCTCCGATCGCTCGATAGTCTTGTTGCCCTCGTTGAGTCAAAACTGAACCATTTACCACTCAATAGCGCATATCAATGATTCTCGTCGACTATCTTCGCCTGAATGCCCAGCGTTATCCTTCAAAGACAGCGATTGTCTGTGGTGATGCCTCTCTGACCTATGCGCAGCTTTGGCACGAGGTGAGCAGTGCGAGTGGTTCGTGGGATGGTGATGACCGTGTCTGCTGCTTCCGTTCGTCACAGGATATTGCCTTCGTCATCACCTACCTCTCAGCCCATCTTGCCGGCCGTGTTGCCACCCCTTTAGAGCAGGGCATGCCCGAGCCGCTCTTTCAGGAGGTAAAGCGCCGTCTGCAGGCCTCTGCCGTCCCGGATGGCATTGCCGACATCCTCTACACCACTGGCACTACTGGGCAGTCGAAGGGTGTGATGGTCAGCCATCGTGCCCTTGTTGCCGATGCAGAGAATCTGATTGCAGGTCAAGGCTTCTCCCACGATCTGGTTTTTGTCATTAACGGCCCTCTCAACCATATCGGCAGCCTCTCTAAGATATGGCCTTGCATTATCTTAGGCGCCACCATCCTTATTCTTGAGGGCATGAAGGATGTCAATGCCTTCTTCCGTGCCCTCGATTATCCAGCGCAGAAGATGGCTACCTTCTTCGTGCCTGCCACCATCCGTATGCTCCTGCAGTTTGCGCCCGACAGACTGGCTGCTTACGGTCATAAGCTGGACTTCATCGAGAGTGGCGCTGCTCCTCTGCCAGAGGCTGATATGCTCCGGCTCTGTGAGCTTCTGCCGAATACCCGCCTTTATAACACTTATGCTTCTACTGAGACGGGTATCATTGCCACCTATAACTATAATGAACGGCAGTTGGCAGGCAAAGGAACGTCGCATGACGGCAAGCCAGACGGGAAGAGCCGCCCGGTGGCAAACTGTCTGGGTCGTCCGATGCCTCACTCGCGGGTACTCATCACTGCCGAGGGGCTCATATCCTGCCAGGGCGATACGCTGATGAGTGGCTATGTAGGCGATCCGGAACTGACTGCCACCGTGCTTCGCGACAACACCATCTTCACCTCGGATGTGGGTACCATCGATGAGGAGGGCATGCTTCACATCACTGGCCGTGTGTCTGATGTCATCAACGTGGGTGGTTTCAAGGTTTCACCCATCGAGGTGGAGTCGGCTGCGATGTCGAGCCCCATGGTGAGCGATTGCATCTGTATATCTGCGGAGCATCCTGTTACGGGGCGAGCTCTGAAACTGTTGGTTGTCACTCCTTCCAGCCAGCCTCTTGACAAGCGTGCGCTGGCCAGATACCTCGCTGGTCGCCTGGAGCCGTATAAGGTGCCCATGCTTTACGAGCAGGCTGACACCATCGCCCGCACTTACAACGGCAAGCTCGACCGCAAGCATTATCTCTGATATTCTGAAAAAGGAAATGGAGAGCGCCTCAAAGAAGCACTCTCCATGTTCATGTCAGCGGAAGGTGAGGGATTCAAACCCCCGATACCCGAAAGGGGTATACCGGATTTCGAGTCCAGCGCGATCGATCACTCTGCCAACCTTC
>OCTX012254478.1_pt1 | contig 41421 bp, 41 predicted proteins | sample 1539691 | NCBI WGS metagenome assembly OCTX01 (sample SAMN02144231, study PRJEB22623) | gut metagenome | biome: sheep rumen | host: Ovis aries | place: New Zealand
GCAACGTTCGCGCTTCGGCTCCATCGCCGCTGCTGTCAACGCCCGCCTCAAAGACCCCTCGAAGATGGCCGCTGACCAAGCCGCCTACCGTGCGCAGAAGAACACCGCCGGCGGCAAGCAGTCGATGAAGGCGTACATCTGGTCGCTGGAGATGGCAGCGTTTGACAATCAGTAAGCTCGGTTCTGGGTTCTCGGTTCTCGTAGAGACGGCATTCCTTGCCGTCTCTCATCTTTTTTTCCCAAGCAGGCTCAGCAGTTTCAGGAATAGGTTGATGAAATCCAGATACAGCGACAATGCTCCCAGTAGTGCCAACTTCATGCTACCTTCGTTTACCGTCTCTTGATTCAGCATCATTAGGCGTATGCGTTGGGCGTCGTAAACCGTCAGACCGGCAAAAATCAGCACGCCGATGATGGTAATCCAGATACTCTCCGGCCTACCCAGTAGTATGGATACCAACGAGGCGATGATGATACCCACCAGCCCCATGATAAGGAAGGTTCCCATACGGCTGAGGTCTTTCTTTGTTACCGTGCCGATGATGGCCAACGCTGCAAACATGCCGGCTGATACAAAGAATATCTGCCCGATGCTGCTTAACTCGTAAGCGATGAAGATACTGCTTAGCAGCAAGCCGTTCATGGCGCAATACAGCACGTAGCATATCGATGCTGTTAGAAAACTCATCTTCTGAATAGTAGAACTCAGCACCACTACCATAACAAACTCAGCGATGATGAGCCCCCAGAATACGGCTTTGCTGCCGAAGATAAAGTTCAGTATCTCCGTGCTACCGGAGACCCACCATGCCACCAATCCGGTCAGCGACAATCCGCCTGCCATCCAGATATATACGTTACGCATCAATTCGCCGATTACGGCATTTCGTTCCTCGTCTATGACGATTACTTCATTTTGTACATCTTCCATATGATTGTTTTTTAGTGTATGATATGTGTATGAATAGTAATTTTGCGTGCAAAGGTACTACAAATATTTGGAATACACAAGGATTTAATGAAGAAAATGCAAATCTATTTGTAGTTTTGTTCGTTAAATGCTTGTTATTTCTTAGCCAAATGGCACGATTTTTTCATTATTCATTTAAAAAAATTGCATATGTCATTTTTTTATTGTATCTTTGCAGCCTGAAAAAACAAACGCAAAATGATGACACAACCGGTAACTCCTGACTACATTACCTCCCTAAAAACTAACGAGGTGTTCGTCTTCGGCAGCAACCTTGCCGGAGCTCATGGCGGCGGCGCCGCATACGTGGCTCATAAACGCTTCGGGGCTGAATGGGGCGTTGGAGTCGGTCCGACCGGACAATGTTACGCTATACCGACGATGCAAGGCGGCGTAGAGACCATTCGTCCGTATGTGGATGACTTCATCGAATATGCCAGACAGCATCCCGAACAGTTCTTTTACGTGACACGTATTGGCTGCGGTATCGCTGGTTTTAAAGATGAAGAGATAGCACCGCTTTTCAAAGCTGCTGTAGCGATGCAGAACGTCGCACTACCTGATGGCTGGCGCGAGATGAATGGCTGATTTGTAACTTCCGATGCAACGAGTCTGTGATTTTATAGCCCATTGGATGGGGGTGTTAGTATTGGCGGTAGCAGCATTGAGTTTAATGTTGCCTGCTTCGCTTGTTTGGATTGGTACATGGGTTATCAATCCGATGTTGGGCATCATCATGTTCGGCATGGGGCTCACGCTCACGGCGAATGATTTCAAGCTCATACTCCGTCGTCCGACCGATATACTCATCGGTTGCCTTACGCAGTTTACGGTCATGCCGTTGTTGGCATGGGGACTGACGCACGTTTTTGCGCTACCGCAAGAGTTGGCGATAGGTGTCATCCTCGTGGGTTGTTGTCCGGGTGGAACGGCATCGAATGTCATTACCTATTTGGCAAAAGGAGACTTAGCCTTATCGGTGGGTATGACAGCTGCATCCACCTTGTTAGCTCCGCTCTTGACACCATTGCTGGTCTGGTTGCTGGCGGGCACGATGGTCGATGTACATGCGTCAGGAATTCTGCTGAGCATCGTCTATATTGTGATTCTACCCATCGTTGCCGGACTGCTATGCCAGCGCTTCCTCCCTACGATTACGCGAAGCGTGACACCTTATCTGCCGGCGTTCTCATCGATTGCGGTGGCATTAACCGTAGGCATCGTTGTGGCGCATAATGCCGACCGGCTGCTGACAGCAGGGATGCTGGTGGTGCTGGTGGTGATGTTGCATAACCTGTTCGGACTCGGCATCGGCTATCTGGTAGGACGCCTGTTACGTCTGCAACGGTCTAAAAGCGTGGCACTCAGTATCGAGGTTGGTATGCAGAACTCGGGGTTGGCGACCTCGCTGGCTGTGATGCATTTTGCGGCTTTCCCCTTGGCTACTATTCCCGGGGCCGTATTCAGCGTATGGCATAACATAAGCGGGGCAATCATAGCACGCATCTATTCCCGTTATGCAGCTGATAGTTGTGAAAAAAAATTAAGATAAGATAAATAGATTTAATCACTATAAAAAAAACTATATTATGGCACATGCATGTGAAAACTGTAAGTTTCGTGCGCATTACGACGCAAAACCTAACTCTTTGTTAGGTCGTTTCTGGAGATGGCACATCAATTTCTGTCCGGGTTGGAAAGGGTACATCACCTCCCTTCCGGCAGAAGAACAAAAGCCCTTACGCGAGAAATATAACTTTACGAAGTATCAGGGCCTCAACGGGTAACCATATCGAATAGAAACCGGGTGTATCAATCCAGGTTTTCTCGCAAGCTCTCTACGTAAAGGTCGATATGCCGTAACTCTTTGGGTATATCGATGCGTTGCGGACAGCGGTCGAGGCAGATTCCACAGCCGATACAATGGTCGGCCTGGCGTTCGCGCTCCAGTTTCTGGTCCAGGCTACGCAGGTACGCATGGCGCAACCGACGGTAGTCGGGGGCTTGCTCGTTGGGGGCTACGAGACCATCATTGACGCAACTATTGTAGTGCATGAAGTTGCCGGGTATGTCGATTCCATAGGGGCATGGCATGCAGTACTGACATGCGGTACAGGGCACCAACTTGAAGTTGGCATACTCCGCTGCGATACGCTCCAGCACAGCCAGTTCCTCATCATTGAGCGGTTTGAAGTTATGGAACGTGCGGAGGTTATCCTGCAAGTGTTCCATATAGGTCATACCGCTCAGTATGGTCATTACCATGGGTTGCGTGCCCGCGAAGCGAAATGCCCAGGACGCGATGCTGCGTTCGGGTTCGCGTTCCTTCAGTAGGCGTGTTGCGTGCGTGGGCAGTTTGGCCAGTTGTCCGCCCAATAGGGGTTCCATGACCATGGCCTGTATGCCGCGTTTGGCCAGCTCACCGTAGAGGTATTCGGCATTGGTATTGCGCGGGTTCATCTCTTTGGCATAGTGCCAATCGACGTAACTGAGCTGGATGAGTACCATATCCCATTGGTACTCGTCGTGGTGCTCCAGGCACCAATCAAAGATACGTACATCGCCGTGGTACGAAAAACCGAGGTGGCGGATACGGCCGGCTTTGCGTTCCTCGAGCAGGAAATCCAGCACGCCATTGTCAATATAGCGTTTGCGGAACGTATCCATAGCATCCTTTCCGCCGCCGATGGAGTGGAGCAGATAGTAGTCAATATGGTCGGTTTGGAGGCGTCGGAAGGACTCATGGTACATGGCGATACTCTTCTCGCGGCTCCAGAGTGACGAATCGAAGTTGCTGAGTTTGGTACTCAGGAAGTAACTGTCGCGCGGATGGCGGCTAAGGGCGATGCCGGTGGCTTCTTCGCTGAAACCCTTGCAATAGACAGGCGAGGTGTCGAAGAAATTAACGCCATGCTCCAGCGCATAATCCACCAGGCGGTTGACCTGCTCTTGGTTGATCTCATTCTCATTCTGCTGAAATCGTCCGCGTCGGCTGGGCCAGCGCATACAGCCGTAGCCCAGGAGTGATACTTTGTCACCCTGTTTGGAGGTGCGTGTTTCCATACCGTCCGTTGGTATCTCTCCTTTTGCTGAGGCGCCGGAGTCGCGGGGTGTGTCTTGTCGGTTGCAGCCGGCTAACGTAAGACCGGTCACGGCGGCAGTTCCGGCCAGTGTGCCTATAAATTGTCGTCTGTTCATATTAAATCCTCCTTTGCTCTTCGTGTCCCTCAACATAGATTGCGGAGAACGGCCGTGCGGGACATAGATACTCGCACTTACCGCACCCGATACATTTTTCCTCATCCACCACGGGAATCTGGCCATCGATGCCAAGTGCCTGACCGCTGACCATCTGTATGGCGCCTGTCGGGCAATGCTCGGCGCAGTTTCCACAGGCAACATGGTCTGTCGCTACGATGCAGTTTTCCTTGACCCAAACGGCATGACCCGTTTGGATGCTGCTCTTTTCTTCTTTCCGGATCTTGGTGATGGCTTCTGTGGGGCAGACCTGTGCGCAACGGTTGCAGGTCACCATGCAATAGCCCTCGTCAAACTGCAGTTCGGGTAGCATCAGGCGGCTGAGGTCCTGCGATGGACGCAAGACCTTGTTCGGGCAGACGCTTACGCACAACTGGCAAGCGGTACAATGTTTCTCAAAATGCCGTATACTGATACTGCCTGCCGGCCGAACGGGTAGAGCACGTGCGGGGACTTTTTTCTTCTCAATATGGGCGAGTCCGCCATCCATTTTCTGCGCCTGAACCTTGACTGTACCGGCAATCGTCAGTCCGCCCAGTATGCCTAAAAACCGACGGCGACCGGTGTCGGTGGCGGGTTCTTGGTTCTCGGTTATGGGTTCTCGGTTCCGGGAGCCCATCTGAATAGCCTGGTGAGGGCAGGTAGAGAGGCAGTCGTAGCAGCCGACACATTTGGTCATATCCACAGTGGGATAAGCTTCGCCGTGCTTAGCGGGTGTGATAGCTTCGGCCTTGCAGGTATGCTCGCAGGCTCCACACCGGGTGCAACGGCTTTTCTCAACCACGGGTCTGAGAAGAGCAAAACGGCTAAGGAAACTTAGCAAGGTGCCTGCGGGGCAGATGGTGTTGCAGTATTCGCGTCCGCGCAACTGAGACCATATACCTAAGCCTACGAACCATACGACACCTGCCCAAAAGGCAGCATCCAAGGTATGACGCGAAGCGGCGGTCACGATACGTCCGAAATCGGAGTATGGATCCAGCAGGTAAGCTATCCATCCCACGGCAGGGAAGAAGAGCAGAATCAGGAATATGGCGAGTATAGACCAACGGAGGACCTTATTCTCCGGATGGTAATGGTATTGCACCCGTTTGCCGATCTTAAGGCGGCGGAATACGTCTTGCATCGCGCCCAGGGGGCAGATCATGGAGCAATAGACACGACCGAAAAGCAGGGTCAGTACGACCAGGAGGGCGAGAATAATGACCGAAGCCAATCCGCCGTACTTACCGATGCTGAGAATGGCGGGTATAAGTTGTATCTCGGCTGTCCAACCCAGGTAACGAGCCGCCCAACCCAGTGGATCCACAAAAGTCATGATAAGGCACACCGTGATGACGGTAGCCACGAGAATGCGAGTGGTGCGCAATGGGTTGGAGCGTCTTGTTTTCATCTTATTCAGCTTTTACAAGATAGTAATTCTTTTTGCCTTTCTGGAACAGGATATACCTGTTGTTAAGCAAAGCCGCTGTTGTGATGGGTGTCTGCGGGTCAGTAAGTTTCTCTTTGTTCATCGAGAATCCGTTGGCCTGAATCATCTTGCGTGCTTCGCCTTTGGAGGGGAATATCTGCGTCTTCTCAGCCAGTAGGTCCAGCGGAGCGATACCTTGTTCTAATTCCGCGCGCGAGATCGTAAACTGGGGCACGCCGTCCATCACTTGCAGGAATGTCTCTTCGTCCAGTCTGTGCAGCGCCTCGGCTGTGGCGTTTCCGAAGAGTATCTGACTGGCCTCTACGGCTGCCTCGTAGTCTTCACGGCTATGAACCATGACGGTTACCTCTTCGGCAAGGCGTTTCTGCAGCAGGCGCAGATGCGGAGCCTGGTCGTGTTCGGCGATAAGGCTCTCTATCTCCTCGCGGCCGAGGGTAGTGAAGATACGGATATAACGCTTGGCGTCATCGTCAGCCACATTCATCCAGAACTGGTAGAAGCGATACGGGCTGGTGTAGTTGCGGTCGAGCCATATATTACCGGATTCGGTCTTTCCGAACTTGGTGCCGTCGGCTTTGGTAACCAGCGGGCAGGTGAGGGCAAATGCCTCGTTGCCGCTAATCTTCTTGATGAGTTCGGTACCGGTGGTGATGTTGCCCCACTGGTCGCTTCCGCCCATCTGCAGTTTGCAGTTCTTGTGCTCGTTCAGATACACGAAGTCATAGCCTTGCAGCAGTTGGTATGTGAACTCGGTAAACGACATTCCGCAGTTGAACTCGCCGTTGAAGCGTTTCTTGACGGAGTCCTTTGCCATCATATAATTGACGGTAATGAGTTTGCCGATGTTACGTGCGAAATCAAGGAATGTATAATCCTTCATCCAGTCGTAGTTGTTGACCAGTTCGGCTGCATTGGGTTCGGTGGAGTTAAAGTCGATGAACTTCTCCAACTGTTTGCGGATTGCTGCTACGTTGTGGCGTAGCGTTTCTTCGGTCAGCAGGTTTCGTTCGGCTGACTTACCGCTGGGGTCACCAATCATGCCGGTGGCTCCGCCCAATAGTGCAATCGGTTTGTGCCCGCAGTTTTGCAGGTGCTTCAGCATCATAATACCGCACAGGTGCCCGATATGCAGGCTGTCGGCCGTGGGGTCAATACCTACGTAGGCGGTGGTTTGTTCTTTCATCAATTGTTCCTCCGTGCCGGGCATAATATCCTGTAGCATCCCGCGCCAACGAAGCTCTTCTACAAAGTTCTTTTTCATCAAATATCAATTATCAATTATCAATTATCAACTATCAGCTGTCAACTATCAACTATCAATTATCAATTATCAATTCTTCCTTGTATCGCCGAATAGTCTCGGCGATTCCGAGATACAGCGCATCGCTAATGATTGCATGTCCGATACTGACCTCGTCGGTCCAGGGGAATGCCGATACGAAGGCATGCAGATTGCGCAGATTGAGGTCGTGTCCGGCATTGAGGCCCAGTTGTAACTCGTGGGCTTTCTCGGCAGCCGGACGGTACATAGCAAGTGCCGCCTCGGGGTCGCGGTCGTACAGCTCGGCGTACGGCCCGGTATAGAGCTCTACACGGTCAGCTCCGGCTTTGGCGGCGTACTCCACCATGACGGGGTCGGCATCCACAAAGATGCTCACGCGTATGCCCGCGCTTTTGAAACGCTGTACGATGGTAGTCAGTTTGGCCAGATGGGTCTTGGTGTCCCAGCCGTGATTGGATGTCAGTTGGTCCACGCTATCGGGCACTAAGGTGACCTGTGTAGGACGTATCGTGCAAACCAGGTCGATAAACTCGGGGGTAGGATTGCCTTCGATATTGAACTCGGTCGTGATAATCGGTTTCAGGTCAAAGACATCCTGACGACGAATATGTCGTTCGTCGGGTCTCGGGTGCACAGTAATGCCTTGTGCGCCGAGTTTTTCGCAATCGATGGCAAACTGCACAACGTCGGGGAGGTTGCCTCCCCGAGCGTTGCGTAGTGTAGCCACTTTGTTAATATTTACACTTAGACGTGTCATGTCTTTTTACGATGTATTTTTTATTTTCTTCTTCGCGAAATCACTTGGGTCATGCAGTGGGCTGCGCCGTAACCCTTGGTGATGTTCTCGCCCGGAATCCATATTACGTTCACACCATTGTCGCGCATCATCTCGGCAAATTGCATAGACTGACCCTGGATGCAGCAAATCAGACGAGGTGCTACGGTGAGGTAGTTGTTGCCATAGTGAGCGGCATCTTCTTCCGAGATCACCAGAATCTTCATGTCACGGCTCTCCAACCATTTGCGGAACGGGATACCCTCTTGAGCCAAGGTGTAGTATTTGTTCTCCGTGCCGTATGTGTTCGGATTGCGTACATAGATGTCGCAGGTCACAAACTCGGGCTCACCGGGCTGGGCAAAGAAGCGGTTATGGCACATGGTTACCAGGTCATGATCGATAATATTGAACCATGTATCCAGGTGCATCTGCGCTTGCGAGAAGAGGTGGTCGCGTACAACTACAACGGTATCGTGGCCGAAGAGGTCGTTCTCGAGCAGTTGGTCAATAGCAGCCTGCGTGGTACGCATACCGCAGCCTATGAGCGATACGGTAGAGCAGGGTAGGTAGTCGCCGCCCTCGAGGTATGCACCTTCGCCGCTCACTTGATAGATCGGACGGATGCCCAGATGGCTATAGCAATACCGAACTACATTCACTTCCGAAGCACGCTGCAGGGAGTTCATGCGACCCATGATAACGCCGCAGGGCGTCACGATGCTCTGGTCACGCGTGAAATAGAGGTTGGTCAGCGGGTCTTGACGATAGACTGCCTCTACACCGGTATTCTTATCGGTCTCGCTCAGTTGAATAATCGGGCGATGCAGGATGCAGCGAATCAAATCCTCGCGGCTCATCTCGTTGATAATTTTGTGCTTGTAGGCGTAGTCTTCCGGCTCGTAGGTGAGTGACTGGTAAGCCAGTATTGCCAGCGAGTCTTTCGACATCTCGTTGAGTATCTGGTTGATGGTATATACTTTGCAACCCGTGTGCTCCAGACGGCCGATGTAGTACTCATGCTCTTTCGCGGCTTTGCTCACGTCGAAATAGTCCTCAAACAGACCTGCGGCAGGGTGAGCTACTGCTTGGAACAGCTCTTCGCCCGGCGTGTGCATCAGGATAACTTCGGCTTTCTGGTATTCGGCACCCGGATAGAGGCGACCGACTGACTCAGAAGCCTGCGGACGCTGAATGGAGTCCAGACCATTGATGAACATGAAGAAGATAATAATGGGGCATACATAGCGTGCCAGCCATACGAAGAAACCGGCTACTTTGGCGCTGTAAATACCATCCGATGTCAGCTCGTTGAATACCACATTACGATCCATCAACTGGCCTACCAATATACATGCGGCAATACCGCCCAGGGGCAGGATGAAGTTCGAGGTGAACATATCTGTGAAGTCAAACACGCTGAAGCCCAGTATCTTAAGTGTCGAACCCTCAATCTGCGAAAGCGCGCAGATGACCGACAGACCACCTACCAGGAAGAACAGAATCACCAACGCCCATACACGGCCGATGGGTTTATTCTTCACTTTCCATTCCTCGCCGATATACGCGCCGCCTGCTTCCAATAGCGAGAACGAAGACGTGATAGCCGCAAAGAACAGCAGGATGAAGAACAGCACGCTCACAATACGTCCGCCGGGCAGGGTGGCAAACAACGGCGGCAAGGTCTTGAACACCAGGTTCGGTCCGCTCGTTACCTCCACGCCATATGTGAATACGCTGGGGAAGATAGCCAGGCCGGCCAATACTGCCATCAGAACCGTTGCTAATGTTACCGTCAACGAGACGCTTACCAGGCTTTGATCCTTCTGTATATACGAACCATAGGTCGTCATGGCTGCCATACCGAGCGAGAGCGAGAAGAAACTCTGACCCAAAGCCATGATGATGGTCTGACCTGTCACGGCACTCCAATCGGGGCGCAGCAGGAATGTCGCACCCTTTGACCAACCGTCTTGCCAAATCGAAACAACCGCAAGTAGCAGCAGTATGCCGAACAGAGCGGGAATCATGAATTTGGAGCAACGCTCAATACCCTTCGATACGCCGAAGGCCAGAATGATACAGTTCATTCCCAGGAAGATGAGCGTCCACATGACAGGACGATTACTGTTGATAAAGTTATCAAACATATCGGACATCTCGCCGTATGTCATTCCGCCGAAACCTTGAGTAATGCTCTGAATAATGTACTCCAGAGACCATCCGGCTACCACGCAGTAGAATGCGAGGATAACCAAGCCGGCGAAAATCTCAATAGCTCCGACTGCTCCCCAGCCCTTGTGACCGCTCGAGTTGATGAACGAACGGTAGGTGTTTCCCTGACCGCGACGACCGATAACAAACTCCGACAGCATCACCGGTACGGAGATTAACAGGGAGATAATGATGTAAATAATCAGAAAGGCGGCGCCGCCGTTCTGACCTGCTACATACGGGAACTTCCAGATGTTGCCCAGACCTACTGCCGAACCGGCAATAGCGGCCATCGTTCCGAATTTACTGGCAAATTGATTGCGTGCCATGATAATAGATGTTTTGGGTTAATTTATGGTGTTTGTTTTTGTTCGAATTTACTATTTCGGTTATTAGCGCTGCTAAAACTCGGCAAAGGTACAACTTTTTTTTGACATACGCAAATTTTTTTGCATTTTTTTGCTTGTTTTCCCCTTTTTGTCCCCCAAAATGTTTCTCCGACTTCGCCGAGTCGTTCCCGAGGAAAACCCGTATCATTCTCGAACCATTCTCGGGGTCCCCGACACGGCTTGCCGTGGTGGGAAGACACTACCTTTTTTAGTTTTAGTCAGGTGCCAAACACGACGTCGGAGTTTTGTCGAGGTTTTGTCGAGGTTTTGTCGGGGTTTTATCGGAGTTTTATCGAGATTTAGGTTGTGCATTATTTCAGGAGCCGGAATAGTATCTCAATGGGGTGATGTGCGCTATAGCCGGTTCCGTCTTTTATCTGCGTGCGGCACGAGATACCCGGCGCGGCTATGAGCGTCATCGGTTCTCGGTTCTCGGTTCTCGCGCCAACAGCTGTAGAGACGGCATTCCCTTGCCGTCTCTCGGTTCCGGGTTCTCGGTTCTCGTGGCTCATCGCCTTCCGTACCGCAGGGAAGAGCACCATTTCGCCGATGGCAAGCGAGGTCTGATAATGCGCTTTCTCGTAGCCGAACGAACCTGCCATACCGCAGCAGCCCGATGGTATCACATGTACCCGGGCATTCGGTGGCAGAGACAACAGGGCTGCACTCTTCTCCACGCCCACAAGCGACTTCTGATGACAATGCCCATGCAGCCAGATATCCACATGTAGGTCGCGGAATTGTTCCGCCTTAATGTGTCCGGCTTCCACTTCGCGCATCAAGAACTCGTCAAACAGGTACGTGTTCTTGGCGAGTTCTTTGGCTGCTTCACGCCATTCGGGTTGCACCAGCTCGGGATATTCGTCGCGGAACGTCAAGATGCACGACGGCTCAATACCTACCAAGGGCATTTCTGCTGACACAAGACCGCTCAGCAGCCGAACGTTCTTCTCGGCATACCGTTTGGCGGAGTTCAGGCAGCCCTTTGAAATGGCCGCGCGGCCGCTTTCTACGTGCTGTGGAATCACCACCTCGTAGCCCAACCGCTTCATCAGCCGGATAAAGGTCGCTATGAGTTCCGGTTCTTCGTAACGCGTAAACTCATCCTGGAACAGGAAGAGGCTTCTCGTCGCCCGCTTCTCGCTTCTCGCATTTCGAACTACCGACGACGAATCGCGAATGACTTTTCTCGCTTCCCGATTTTTTGCTATCTGGGGTATCGCTCGCTCGGGCGCAAAACCGACTATCTTCTTCAGGATAGAAGACGTCAATCGGTTGGTGGCAAAGAAGTTATATACCGTCGGCATCCGCGAGCCGAGCCTTTGTATATCGTTATTGTGCGCCACCAGCCATGTGCGAATGGGTGTGCCTTTTTTATGATAGATATGTTGTAATACCTCCGCGCGAAGCCTTGTCAAGTCTACGCCCGACGGGCATTCGCGCCTGCACGCCTTGCAGGCAAGACACGAAGATAGAACTTCCTGTACGTCATCTGTCGTTACCAAACCCTCGCCCTTATCCGTCAGGTATTCGCGCAGTATATTGGCGCGGGCGCGGGTGGTATGAAGTTCGTTATGGCTGACTTTGTAGGCGGGACACATCGTGCCGCCCATCAGTTCCGACTTACGGCAATCGCCGGCGCCGTTGCATTTCTCTACGCGGCAGAGTAGGTCGTTACCCATCATGGAGCGATCTGCCCGTAGCGATTCATCCATGCGTGGCGTATCTACTATCTTATGCGGATTGAATACTTGGTGAGCGTCCCAACAATATTTGACCTGCTGCATCAGCCGGTAGGCTTCTTCGCCGTATTGCAAGGGGATGAACTCGCCGCGTAGTCGTCCGTCGCCGTGTTCCCCGCTAATGGTGCCGCGATGTTTGCGAACCAGGAGTGTGGTCTCGCGGGCGATACGGCGGAATAGTTCTTTGCCCTCCCGGGTCTTGAGGTTGAGTATCGGTCTCAAGTGTAACTCGCCTGTGCTGATATGCCCGTAGAACACGCAGGATGTTCCCAGCCGTTTGAGCATAGCTTGAAAGTCCTTCATGTAGGCGGGCAGACGCGAGGGCGCTACGGCTGTGTCCTCAATAACGCCTGTTGGCTTGGCTTCGCCCGGCATGCCGTTCAGAATGCCTAAACCCGCCTTACGCAGATTCCAGACCTTGGCTACCTCGGCGCCATAAACCCGCGTACAGAGCTTCACCAGACCGCTTCCTGTCAGGTCTTGCTCCAATAGGTCAGCCTGATGGTCAATCTCCGCACGCGTGTCGGCGCGTAACTCGGATATAAGGAGTGCTGCCGGATCGCCTGCTACGAAGAAACGTTCTACCGCAGCACTATGCTTGCTCAGCTCCAAAATATCCCCATCCATCAATTCGATAGCCGTAGGCTGATGCTTGAGGGCGATTAGGTTGGCTTCGAACGAGGCATCCAAATCGGTACAATGGGCACACAGCACCATGACCTCCTTCTTCGGTAGCGGATCAAGGGACACCTTGATGCGGTACAGAAAGGCTAAGGTTCCTTCGCTTCCGGTAATGAGTTTGCAGAGATTGATGGTTCGCTCTGAGAAGGGTTTGCTTGGGTCCGTAAGGTCCGCGATAACCTCATCAATAGCGTAGCCGCAACTCCGGCGCTTCAGTTCCTTATCCGGATAACTCGTCTCGATTACGGCCTGTGTCTTGGGGTCAATCGCAAAGCAGATGAGTTGGGCGTAAATCTGTTGGATAAGTGATTGGTCGCGGGTCGTATTAGTCCAGAACTCCCGTCCGAATCGTGCCTCCAATTCTTGGATTGTATAGTCGGCAAAGTGTTCCGTCGTTCCGTCTGCCAATACGGCATCCGCTTCCAACACGTGGGGGCGGGTGCTACCATAGACCAGCGAGTGTGTGCCGCAGGAGTTATTACCCACCATGCCGCCGATACAGCAACGGTTCGACGTAGATGTCTCCGGCGAGAAGAACAGCCCGTACGGCTTGCATGCCAGGTTCAGCTCGTCGCGCACCACGCCCGGCTCCACGATGGCGAATCGTTTCTCCGGATTGATTTCCAAGATATGATTCATGTACCGACTGATGTCGGCCACAATTCCGCTTCCTACCACCTGACCGGCTATTGATGTCCCCCCCGCGCGCGGAATAATAGATGTCTGCAGCTCGGCGGCTTGATGCAGCAAGGCTATGATGTCATCCTTGTTCGCAGGATAAGCCACGCCGTACGGCACCTCGCGGTAAACGCTGGCGTCGGTTGCATAGGCGAGCCGATGAAGGCGGTCGGTCAGAATCATAGGGGCTGTTGGGGTTTACCTTTTCGTGTAGTCGCGTTCGCCAAAGATGGTGGAGCCTATACGTACCATCGTACTTCCTTCTTCCATAGCCAGGCGGTAGTCGTCACTCATGCCCATGGATAGAATGGGTCTCGGTTCCGGGTTCTCGGTTTTCGGTTCTCGGATGATGGAGGAATAGGTTTCGGCTATTTGTCTCAGTTCGCTAAAACAACGTCTTATCTCCTGTTCGTCATCCGTCAGGGTAGCCATGCCCATAAAACCGAGTACGCGGATATGGGACGTATTACGGAGTAGCTCCATAGCCTCGGGCAATTCTTCGGGTGCAAAACCGGATTTGCTCGCATCCTTTGCCACATGTACTTCGATGAGTATATTGATGACGCGGTCAATACGTGCAGCTTCTTTTTGTATTGCCTCAATCAGATGCAGGCTATCGACCGACTGAATCAGGTGGACAAAGGGCACAATAGCGCGCACCTTGTTGGTTTGCAGGTGCCCGATCATGTGCCAACGGATATCCTGAGGTAGAGTCTCGTGTTTCTGCAGCAGTTCTTGCACGTGGCTTTCGCCAAAATCGCGTTCGCCTACGGCATATGCCTCCTCGATGGCTTCTGCGGGATGAAACTTACTCACGCAGACAAGGCTCACATCCGCGTTTAACGTCGCGCGGATGTCGGCAATATGTTCTTGGATAGCAGTCATGAATCCTTATATCAATTGGTTGCGCGTAGTACCTCCAGTATGGGCGAGCGGGTGATGCTGACTATCTCGCAGTCCACGCTTGATAGTTGGTCAGCCAGACTCTTCATGGCATGCTGGATGGTAGAGGCACAAACCAGAATGGTTACAGCCTTGCGGGTCTCTTTGCCGTTATCTTCCACGGTAATAAGTTCCACACGCCCCTTGAACCAACGGTCGCCTTCGTCGGAAGGAATAATGTCAAAGAGTTGTACTTTCTTGCAACTTGGAACCTCTACATCTCCGCCGAAGATATAGGGTTTGATTTCCTCGAGCAGGCGTCCTTCTACGTCGCTACAGTTCAGACCTTCTACCAGATAGGTCTCTTTCACCACGCCCGGGTTATCCTCACCCGTCTGGCGTGTATAGTGGATTTTTAGTTCGTAAAATAACATAACTATCAATTATCAATTATCAACTATCAACTATCAACTATCAATTATCAACTATCAACTATCAACTATCAATTATCAATTATCAATTAGGTTCGCCACTTGCGTGGCATTCAGTTTGCTTTCCGGGAATGAGAAGTGACTTCCTGACCAGAAAAGCAAGGGGCTTACGGGATGTGGTTCCGGAATACGGTCAATCGTTTCTTCGCCATTCTTACCCGTGTGTGTGAGCCGTGTGAAGGGCTGCAGAAAGAATACAACATCGCCTGTAAAGCGTTTCTGGAATGAGTCTGCATATCGGGTGAGATAGACCTCTGAGGCCGGCATGGCGAGGTTGACACCCTCAAACTCCATGAGGAAGTCTGCCACTTGCCGCTGGATGGTAGGTAGCGACAGGTGCTTCTGCTCAATCAACGTGCGGTTGAGAAAGATAGCTTGGCCATAGCCTCCGTCTATCCAACGTTCGTGGCCGTAAAGTGCCATGAGATAGGTGGAGGTAAGGGCGGCGGCTCGATCGGCATTAAAAGAACGTATCGGTAGGTGGGCAGCCTCCAGACGTTGGTCGTCGGTACCGGCTATGGGGCGCCCGATAACCAGCAGGCGGTAGCTATTCTTGCCGATTCGGCGCTCGAGTTGTTCCATCAGGTAGCCCAAGTCCTGATTGAGGCTCAGGTACATATCTTCCTGTTCGGCAGATAGGATACGGTCGGTCTTGGCATTGGGCGACAGAACGGTCATCTGCAGCAGCAATAAATCGGGCACGTTGTCTTCGCCCAGGTGGTGTTTCTTCTGGATAGCCAATGCCAGTTCGGTCACCAAGGTATTAGCGCCGGGCGAATGGCGTAGCACATCGCCCTGACGATAGTTGAAGCCTTTGCGACGCTCGTCGTCGGTCGGGTGGTTGTACATCGATATATCCAGTCTGGGTGTCCACATACGTGCGCTTATTTGCTCAAAACGTCCGTTTATGTTCATCTCGTCGGCTTCGGAGGGCAGTCCTTCGGAATAGTAGGAGGTGCTGACCCAACGGATGGGTTCGTAGGCACTTGGCGCACCCAGCCAGCAGCATGCGTTCGCCGCGTGTCCGGCAAGCAGGATTGTTGTTGTGGGTTCTATACCGATGGCATAGATGCCCGCTTCCTCGCCGTAGCGCATACGAATCTTATCGCTTATAGTCGGGCTCAATAGGTTGCGTGCCGAATAGGCCGTTGGTGTGGCGATACCCGACTCGTTGGCGTCTGCCAGTATATCTACAACTTGCCGTGTAGCGCGGTCGAAATACCGGTTCATGCAGATGCCGTGTTCGGCCGGCGTTGTGCCCGTCATGAGTGTAGCAGTCGTCTCGTCGCCCCCATATACGGCATGCGGATAGCCTACCGTAGTCTGGTAAGCCTCTTCGCTTAGCGTGCGCAATCCGCCTTGCGGCCAGTACGGACGCATCAGACGCAGGTCGTCATCATTCATGCCGTCCACCACCACGACTACCGTCAGCCTCTCCTCCGCTCGCACCAGGAGCGTGAAGCAGATTAAGCAGCAAATCAACGAAAATATGCGATGAATCTTATACATATATACACCAGTAAAATAAGGAATAAACGTATTCCAAACCCGACAAGCGGATGGATGGAGAAAAACGTGAGGAAGCACACCAAGGCCAACAGCAGGCCGTAGAGCACGAGGAATAGTATATCAAGCCAACGGCTGGCTTTGCCGCGTCGTCGATCGTAGATACTGATAGTGATAAGCGCCACAACGACCAGACTAATCCCGAAATACCAAGTCTTGTACCAGGGGATAGGCCGGATAACGAAGTGTTCGATTGCTTCTTTCCTTACTACAGGTGTGCCGTCCGGTAGTGAGGCTTCGGATAGGTAGAACATCAGTTCCTCCGGCAGAAACAGTCGTTCCTCGCCTTGCATCTTATGTTGCGAGCGGGCACCAAAGAGCAATTCGATACCGAAGTCAGCCCAGCTGCCCACACCCGTATAGCGTTGGATAAAACGCCTATAACTCACCCCCTCCGATCCTTGGTAGGTCGAGCGAATGCTATCGCCCAATATGCTCTGAATCAGGCGGTAAGGGCGTGTAGCACAGTTGTCAAAGACAAAATTATAGAGGTAGGTGCGATTCTCGGGCAGGTAATTAACCAGTAGGGCATCAATCATCTGCTCGCGTTGGGCTGTTGTGAGGTTGAGAACCTGTTCATAGACAGGCCTGTTCTCTATGCGGTATTCGAAGAGGAAGTCGTCTAATGTAGCCGCGCCGAGCATATACCAGGTCTCGCCACGTACGAACTTCCAGTAGAAATGGTCGGTATTGAAATCAAAAATGCCATAGTTGAATACCCAGTCCGTTCCGTTCTCTGGGTCATGGATGCGGATGGCAGTATGACCGTAACGCGCATAGAGTTCCTCACCCGGCGTACAGGTCAGTAGTGACACTTGTGTCGCGTCACTCCATTCCAAGGCATGGATGCTGAGCGAGAATAAAAGTCCTATGACAATCAATAACTTACGCATAGACTATGTAGATAAGGTTGGGTATGAATGTACCGGCGATACCAAGCAGGTAGCCCGCCACGACTTGCTCGGGCGTATGGGCATTCGCTTGTATGCGCGCGTATAATATAAGGAGTGACAGCACAAAAAATCCCATAATCAGCCCCACAGGCAGCAGACTGTAGAATAGGCAGAAACTTGCCAGCCCGCCTATAAGCCCGCCGATTCCGGCACTATGGGCGGATATTTTCCACCAACGGTTGATAATCGCCACTACGATGAGTACGCCGGTTGCCCCTATGGCTGTCCACACCATACACATGGGGGCCTTCAGTACGGCGTAGGTAAAATACGCCCAGAAGGCAAAACCGCCTATAGCATAAATATAAGGCGTAGTGCGTTCACGCGGGTCGCTCAAATCCAGGCTCTTGACCTGTTTCTTCAGCAGCATATAGACGATTAGACTCAACGGCACAAAGCAGGTAAAAAAGAATGTACCTATGAGTGACACCAACCAGTAACGTGTCAGCAGCGGTATGCCCGTCTGTTGATTAAATCCGTATAGAAACAACGCCATGCCGTAGGTAGGCACAAAGAGCGGATAGAAAAGTACACTAATCGCTCGGCTGAGTATGTCGGGAAACTTACCTTGCATCGTTAATGTACTTTCTTACGTAGCCGTGCTACCGGTATATTGAGTTGCTCGCGGTACTTGGCTACGGTACGTCGTGCCAGGTTGTAACCGCGTAACTTAAGGATTTCCACCAATTGAATATCGGTTAGCGGGTGCTGTTTGTCTTCGGCGTTGATGACCTCCTTTAGGATGCCTTTGATCTCGCGGGTGGAGATCTCTTCGCCGTCGCTATTGGCGATACTCTCGGAGAAGAAGAACTTCAGCGGAAAGATTCCAAATTCGGTCTGCACATACTTGCTATTGCTGACGCGTGAGATGGTACTGATGTCGTAACCCGTTCGCGTCGCAATATCCTGCAATATAAGGGGTTTTAGGTACGTCACATCGCCTTCGATAAAGAAGTCTTTCTGTGCATCCAGAATCGCTTGCATCGTGCGCATGAGTGTCTCGTTGCGCTGTTTGATGGCATCGATAAACCAGCGTGCGGAGTCAATCTTCGACTTGACGAACCGGAGTGCTTCGCGTTGTTTCTTGTCCTTCTTGTCGGATGACTCCTTGAAGCTCTTGAGCATCTCGTTGTATTCGCGATTGACGCGCAAATCGGGTATATCGCCGGTATTGAGGGTGATGGTGAAGTTACCGTCGTGGTTGTCGATGAAGAAGTCAGGGATAACCGTTGTCTGGTGCCTGTCATATACAGTTCCGGACCACGCGCTACCGGGTTTGGGGTTGAGACGTGTGATCTCGTTCATCACGTCGCGGAACGCATCCTCGTCCAGGTGCATACGTTCGCGAATACGGTTCAGGTGCCGTTGGGTAAAATCCTTATAGTGCTTCTCCAGCAGGGTAATAGCCCGTTCGATCGCGGGCGTAGGTTCTTTCTGTCGGAGCTGAATCAGCAGGCAATCCTGCAGGTCATAGGCACCAACTCCGGGTGGGTCGAAGGTCTTAATCTCCTCAATAATGGAGCGCATCTCGTCGTCGGAAACCGTCAGCCCCTCGCGGAAAGCAAGGTCGTCAACCAGTTCTTCGGCTGTACGCCGCAGGTACCCGTCTTCGTCTATATTGCCCACTACGAACTTGGCAATATGCCGTTGCGGCTTATCCATATGGGTCAGATAAACCTGGCTCTTGAGGTACTCACCAAAACTGATGCCGACGGAGAACGGTATATCACGCGTATTATCGTCATCCTCGCTATAAGATCCCTGACGGTATAACTTATAGTCGGGCGTCTCGTCGTCCTGAATATAGTCGTCGTAGTTGAAATCCTCATTCTGTAGGGGATTCTCGTACGCTTCATCGTTTCCGTAGTCTGGCTCTTCGTCTATATCGTTTCCGAGGCTGTCGGCGTCGCTATTCGTATCTATGCCTTCCTCCAGGGCCGGATTGTCTTGCAACTCCTCGTCGATTCGTTGCTGCAAGTCGCACGAAGGCAACTCCAGCAGTTTGACGACCTGTATCTGGGTAGGTGTCAGTTTCTGCTGCAGTTTTTGCTGAAGGGATAGTTGAAGTGCGGACATAACCAATAAGACTTTTTTTTATTGCAACGCGCGCAGGGTTTGTGTGATATATTCCAGCTGCTCGTTGTCCAACTCGGTATGCATCGGTAGCGACAGCACGCAGCGCACCAGTTGCTCGGCTACGGGGAAGTCGCCCTCCTTGTAGCGTGCATCCCGGTAGGCTTTCTGCATATGCAGCGGTACCGGATAGTATATCATCGAAGGAATACCTTTCTCCTTCAGTTGCTGCTGTACCGAATCGCGGTCGATACCGGTCATGCGAAGCGTGTATTGGTGGAATACATGGGTCGAGTGGGCTTGTCGTTCGGGTATGAGCCAACGCGGGTCACTACCCAGCACCTCGTCATAATACGCAGCCGCACGGTTTCGTGCTGCTGTAAATTCATCCAGGTGGCGTAGTTTGACGTCCAGTATAGCAGCCTGCAGGCTATCCAGGCGCGAGTTGACACCCACTTCGTCGTGGTGATAACGAACCTTGCAGCCGTGGTTGGCTATCGCGGCTATCTTCTCGGCCAACGCATCATCGTTGGTAAAGAGTGCGCCGCCATCGCCATAGCAGCCTAAGTTCTTCGAGGGGAAGAAACTGGTGCAACCGATGTGTCCCATCGTGCCTGCCTGACGTACTGTGCCATCGCTAAAGGTATAACGAGCGCCGATGGCTTGGCAGGCGTCCTCCACGATATAGAGCCCCTGTTCGCGTGCGATTTCCAGCAGCGGTTCCATATTGGCGCATTGTCCGAACAGGTGAACCGGTACGATGGCTTTGGTATGCGGCGTGATGGCTTTGCGTACAGCCTCTACGCTCATGTTCATCGTGCCCCAGTCTACATCTACTACCACGGGTTTCAGGCCCAATAGCGCCACCACCTCTGCGGTTGCGATGAAGGTAAACGTCGGCGTGATGACTTCGTCGCCCGGACGCAGCCCCAGAGCCATTAAGGCAATCTGCAGGGCATCCGTCCCGTTGCCCACGGCTATGACATGTTTGGCACCTATATATTCCGCCAGGTGCTCCTGAAAACGGCTGACCTGCGGACCTTTTACAAACTGGGTCGATTCGATTACCTCGCGGATGCCCGCATCAATATCGCTCTTGAGGCGTTCGTATTGGGCCTTCAGATCGACCATCTGAATGTTTCTTGTTATTGGCATAATTTATATCTCTACGATATATTCTACTTTCTCAGGTTTGATGGTCGTGCATTTCGCTTTGGTGGTCTTGACCTCTACCTGTACCGGAATCGCATCGGTAGGTTTCTGCGGATATTCGCAATAGACATTAACATCCTTCTCTGTGACCTCGCGGAATTGATCCAATCGTAGTTGCAGCGTTACCTCTGCCTGATTGGGGAAGAGGTGCATCTTCTTACCTTTGGGCACATTGCGTACGCGGATGGGGACTGTCAGCACTTTCTCCGTACGCGGGTGCTGGTAGGCTGCGCGAATGTTTTCCGGTTCAATGCGAACCAGGCGACTTGTTTCCGGCAGGATGTCCTCTACGGCGTTGCGCAGTTTCTCGTTGCTCAGATTGATCTCGCCGTGGTCCTCACGGAAGTAGTTCTTCAAATCGAAGGTCAGAGACGGTTTGCTGCGTTGCAGATGTCTCAGATGACTACCATCATCCAAAATATGAATTTGAATAAATTCGGGTAAGGGTTGACTGAGCTTGACATCACTTGGTCGGCCCGTATAAATCATGCGGACCTCCACCGTGTTGTCGCGCACCGTATTGTAGGCATGGCCCCACCAGATTAGTGTTGCCAATGCCACAAATGCCAAATAGGTCAGTAGTTGCTTAATCATTACCCATCCCCTTTTTCGCTACTTATGCTTTCTCACTCGGCGCATTCTGTGCGTCTTCAGCTACGGTGTAGATGCTGCCTTTGTCCACCTTGATGATGACGTCTTTGGCTATCTCTACGAGGAAAGTCGTATCCTGCACATCCTTGATAAAACCGTATATACCGCCTGCGGTAACGACCTTATCACCTTTTTTCATGCTTTCGCGTTGTTTCTGTAACTCTTTCTGTTTTTTGGTTTGCGGACGGATCATGAAGAAGTAGAACACTACGAAAATCAGGATCATCATAATCCAGAAACTCCATTGGCTACCTTGCTGTGCGCCGGTAGCAGCTGCATCTTGCAGATAAATTAAATTCAGCATATCAATAAATTTTAAATTTTAAATCTTAAATCTATCTTAAATCCCCGGTTGGAGCCGGGGTTCTTACCTCATGGTCATCGCTTTGGGCAGTTGGTCGTTGCGTTTCATCTCGCGCAGAATCTCGTCTAAGATACCATTGATGAAGATGTGGCTCTTGTCGCCCGAATATTCCTTGGCTATCTCAATATACTCGTTGATGCTGACCTCGATGGCGATATTGGGGAAATTGATAATCTCTGCCAAGGCAGCCAGCAGGATAATTTTATCCATATATGCCACGCGGTCGGGGTCCCAGTTCTTGAGGTGCGAATAGATCATTTCTTGGTACTCATCCTTATGCGCCAGGGCTTGGTGCAGCAGTTCGGTGCCGAAATCCAGCTCATCCTCGCGTTCAAACATAGGCAGCAACTCCTGATTGGCATCGCTGTCTTCGCGAAAACGCTTGATAGTCTTGATGATGTAACTGATGATCTCGTCTGAATCGGAAGTCCAGTTCTGCCTATCCAGCACCAGCTCCAATTCCTCCAATGCCGAATACAGAATCTTGTTTTCGGTCATCAGTTCGGTGTATATCTTGCGCCACAGTTTCTTGTCGGTATCGTAGTCGGTTTCTTTGAGTGCCATATATTCCTTGTAGAAATCGCTCTCGATCAGTTCTTTGTAGATACCCGATACTGCACTCATGCCGGCGTCCCACTCCAGGTGTTCGTTGGCCATGATCTTGCGGAGCGCATTGTTCTGGAACATCTGCTCGGCAAACTTGTTCTTGATGAAACGGGTGTTGGGGGTGTACGAAATATGGGTCACGCGTGCGCGATGACTAGCTTGCTCGTTTTGCTCGCGGGCGTAACGAGTGAGTTCGTTGACGAAGTCCAACAATATAGCGTACAGACTGTACGTGTCGGAATAACTTTTTAGCAACTCTTGCCTTGCTCTTAAAGGCGTTTTTTCGCCATCTTTGTAGTACGCGTAGAGGGTCTGAACTACCTTCGTGCGCACCATTGCTCGATTTATCATAGGTCAAATTTCAAAAATATCGTGCAAAATTACAAAAAAAAAATCAAATACACAAAAAAATTTTGTAGTCTTAAAAAAAAATAGTAATTTTGCACCCTGAAAATGTAAAACTAATTAACATTTGTGATGGAAAATCGTAGAAATGAAGATCGAAAGGAACCCGAAATCGTTTATTCGCGTTCGGTAAAAGCAGGCAAGCGTATCTATTATCTGGATGTCAAGAAGGCTCGCAACGAGGACCTCTATCTCTGCATCACGGAGAGTAAGAAACGTAGCGCCGGTGATGAGGAAAATCCCCAGTTTGAGAAACACAAATTATTCCTTTATAAGGAAGATTTTGCGCACTTTACCGAGGGACTAAACGATGTTATTAACTTTGTGAAGAATCAGTTTGGCGAGATAGAAGAGCGTCAGGAGTGGATTCCGCAAGACAAGGAAAACAGCATAGCAGAAGAGACTCCGACCGATACTACAGAACTCAAGGCTGAGGCTGTGACCGAGGAGGTCAAAGAGGAGAAAAAAAGTCGTGGATTCTTCGGACGCTTTATGAAGGACTAAACGTTCATCAGCCGCGTCATCTCGGAAACAATGGTTTCCGCTACAGCCTCCTTCGTCTGAAGGGGGCTTTCTTTTGCCGTGTTGTCGGGGAAGAGTAGGGTGACCTTATTGGTGTCTGTGCCAAAACCGGCTCCTGCATCGCGTAGCGAATTCAGCACAATCATATCCAGGTTCTTGCGCCTCAGTTTGTCCTGCGCATGGGTCTGTTCGTTCTGTGTCTCTAAGGCAAACCCTACCAAGCATTGCCCGGGGCGCTTCTCCGTCCCTAATGCGGCTGCTATATCACGTGTCGGGCTGAGGTGGAGCACCATCTCGTCCTTGCCGCGTTTGATTTTCTCATCGGCGCATTGGGCAGGCATGAAGTCCGCCACAGCCGCACATAGTATTGCAGCATCAGCCTTCGGCCAGCATTCCTCGGCTGCACGCGCCATCTCCATTGCCGATGTCACGCGGATGGTCTCAATCGTGGCTGTCGGCGTGAGTGACGGAAACGCTTCGGGCAGAGCTTGCGTTACAGGGCCTGCGATCAGTTGTACTGTCGCACCTCTATTATAACACGCGCGCGCGAGTGCAAAACCCATCTTACCCGTCGAGTAATTCGAGATAAAGCGAACCGGATCAATCTTTTCCTGCGTAGGACCGGCGGTGATGAGTATCCGCTTGCCTGTGAGGGTCTTGGGTGTCAGCCGGTAGTGCAATGCCTCTACGAGCTTGTCTATCTCAGCCATTCGCCCCTTGCCTTCGCTGCCGCATGCCAGAAAGCCGCTTTCGGCATCCATCAGCAGAATGTTGTCGGTCGCAGCTAAGGTCTGCATGGCACGTTGGGTTGCAGGATTCTGGTACATCTTGTCATTCATCGCCGGCGCAATGACCACGGGTTTGCGCATAGCGGCAAACGTCGTAGTCAAGGCATCGTCGGCAATACCGGCTGCAAACTTACCTATTACATTGGCTGTTGCCGGTGCCACAAGCATCGCATCCGCCCATTCGGGCAGCGATATATGCTCGGTGGCGTGTTCATTGATTGCGGCAAACACATCGCTATACACCCGCGCTCCGCTCAGGGTCTGAAGCGTCAGCTCGGTAACAAACTCCAAGGCATGCCTTGTCGTTGTTACGCGGACTTCTGCTCCCTGTTTCTTGAGCAGGCGAATCAGTTCCGGTATCTTATAGGCAGCTATGCCGCCCGAGATACCGACTACTATGTGCTTGCCTGCTAACATCATATGTTCTTCAGTTGGTCGTCTTTCGAACCGATGCGATACACCAACTCGCCATCGATGAACTCCTGCGTAGCAATCAGGGTTGGCTTGGGCATCTTCTCGTAACTACGCGAGATTTCAATCTGTTCCTTGTTTTCGTACGCATCATCCAAGGCATCCTGGGGTTGCGAGAAGTCCTGCAACTTGCTGTCCAACTCGCGCTTCAGGGCATTGGCAATCTGGTTCGAACGCTTACCGATGATAGCAACGGTCTCATATACGTTGCCTACTTTCTCGGTCAACTGGTTCATGTCCCGTGTGATTGTATTCTTCGGGGCTTTGGTCTTTTTGTAATCCATAAAATATCAATTATCAAAATATCAATTATCAATCCATCATTCCATCAATCCATCATTTCATCAATCCATCATTGAGCGTAGCGCTCAATCCATCAACTATCCAAGATCCTTCGTATCTCCTTTGCCATCTTCTCGGCTTCTTTCAGGTGTTTGCTTTCGGGATAGTCATTCTTGAAGTTGTAGTACTCATCTTCGGTTTCCAGGGCGCGTTCGCGACGCTTGCTGTCCACCGAGTTGATGAGTTGCTGGTACTTGGCGGCGAGTATATACCAACTCAGTTCCTCTTGGTAGCTATTGTTGGGATAGTTCTTCATCGCATTCTTGGCGGTTATCTCGCAGCTGAGGTAGTTGTTGCCCAGATACGTTCCTAAGTTGTAGTACAGCTTGGCATTCAGTAGTTCCTTGTAGGCCAGCCTATCATATAACTCAGCCATCTCTTTGTACGCCTGTTCGGCATACGGGCTCTCGGGGTATAGCTCCACAAACTGGGTAAAGGCGGTGATACCCTTGCGCGTGTCTGTCTGGTCCAGACGTGCATCCGGGGCATCCAGGTAGTAGCAATGACCGATATGAAAGCGCGCCTCAATGGCGTAGCGACCCTTGGGATAGTTGCGTAGGTATGCCTCGTAGTAACTGGCAGCCGAAGTATATTGTTTCTGCCCCATATAGCTGCGTGCCAGATACGTGATAACCTCCTGTGCGCGTTCTGTTCCTTTGTAGTAGGGCGAAACATCCTCCAGCAGGGTCAGCGCCTTGGAGTACTTGCCTTCGTTGAAATACGCCAAAGCACTTTCGTACTTCAGATCCGGGTCATGCGACTTCAGCAGTTTCTGATAGTCGCCGCATCCCGTCATCACCAGCATGGTTAATACTATGTATATAATCCGTTTCAAGGCTTAATATTGCTATTTGTTTTTGGCTATTTATCGTACTATGTTTTGTTTTTTTGCGTACGAATCTTCGGTATTTTACATCCTAAACTCGCAAATTCACAATTCAGCCTGCAAAGATACGACAAAAATTGCACATACGCAAATTTTCGGGCACTTTTTTGCAAAAATAGAGTTCAGACTCTATATTTTGTCCTGTATGAGGGCGTTTATGCTTGCATAATAATGCCTTCTAGGACACTAGAACACTAGTAAATTAGAACAATAGTGCATTAGTAAACAAGAAACCGCGCTAAACTCTAAACACGAAACAAAAAAGTTTCTAATTATCCACAACCGGAACTTGAGCTTGTTATTAAAAAATGTAGATTTTTATACGAATTATTCAAATAAATTTGCAGATGTCATTTTTTTTGCTTATCTTTGCACCGTTTTTTGCGTACATGTAATCGATTATGGTTATTTCGATTACGAGCAATACTTGAAAAACAATGACAAAAAATAGGAATATATGACATAAACAAGTAACCTATATCGCTGCTTAGATCAGCGACAGACATATTATTATAAGCGTTTTTGCGTAATTCTAGCACCTCCTAAAAAATAACTGGAAACTATTTATACGGAGCGTAGGAAACAACTCTACCAATTAGTGACTTAGGAATACGACAAGAATGCTCGTGCTTTGGCACGGGCTTCTATCGTGAGTATCCAGTCACTTGGGTTTTTTCCAGTTATTTATCATCCCGGAGGTGCGGATATTCGTCAATTAAGAAGTCCGCGCTTTTTTTGTTGGTAGTCCCATCATACAAAGGCGGCGTAAAAACGCCCAAATTGTATGGTGGATTTTGTTTATACATATCGAAAAATGAAAGCGAGGGTAGGTATGGCAAGGGTTGTCCAGTTTCCTCAGGTGATATATCCTCGCTTTCTAAGCAAATACAGCAGATTAGATATGAAACCAAATAGTTTGATCCGGAGACGGAAGACATACCGTGACGAGGAAGGCACCATTGTCGGTTACGGTGCAGAGGAGGCCTATTTTGTGGCCAATCCGCGTGACTACACCACGCATCCGTTGCGTGAAGGTGAGGTGCGTAACACCTCTATCTTCCATCGCTCGATGACGGAAGCCTTGGCAGAGCTCTCCGACCCCGTCCGCAAAGCCGAATGGAGCCGTCGCTGGCACGCTCAGCTCAACGAGCCCGAACCCGATGCTCCCATTGATAGGAAGACAGGTAAAAGGCATATTTATTTACGTTTAGACAGATACGTTCAATCCGTCCTCCAACGCCAGATGAGAAAAGAAGCCGGCCTGCCGGGGACGGAACAATGAATAATGAATAATGAATAATGAATAGTGAATAATGAATAATGAATAATGAATGATGAATAGTGTAAGGTGTATGATGTAAAACACATAACACATCAAACATAATACATAAAACATTGCTCGCAGAACATGACATAATACATTGCGCAGCTGGCTGCGCACACGATCTTTGACATAATGGATTTACCGTAAAAATGACCAAAAATGGTATCTTGCGGTTAAAAAATACAAATAAACCGCATTTTTTGCGGCTAAAATTTGTGTATATGCCGCAAAAGTTGTATCTTTGCACCGTAAAACGGACAAAAAGAAACGAATTATGTCCGTTATAAAGGGCAAATATCGCAACAAAGCAACCATTTGAAAGGGCAAATATATGAATTCGCTTTTCTTTAAACATGATCGTTTAATAGAACTCACGCCGATGAAAATCGTGCGTCAGTGGGCACAAACAATCAATTGGAATGCTCGCCTATTATCCATTCGCGGGCCAAAAGGTGTTGGCAAATCGACCATGATGTGCCAGTATATCAAGCAACATTACGAGTACATGGATCGCCAAGTGCTCTATGTGTCGTGCGATAACAGTTATTTTTCTTCACACTCCCTTTTGGATTTGGCGGAACAGTTCTATCTAAGTGGCGGAAAGCATCTTTTTATAGATGAGATTCACAAGTATGATAACTGGAGTCGTGAGATAAAAGAAATCTATGATTTCTATCCGATGCTTAAAATTGTTATCAGTGGTAGCAGTTTGCTTAGCTTAATGGAAGGAGATGCGGATTTAAGTCGTCGGTGCATCAATCATGATATCCAAGGATTGAGTTTCCGTGAGTTTCTGCATTTTTACAAAGGTATCGAGATGCCTGTCTATCCATTGGAAGAGGTGTTGTCTAACCCCGCTCCGCTGATTCGGCAGATGAATCAATTAGGACGCCCGGTAGCGCTCTTTCATGAATACCTCAAGTATGGCTATTATCCTTATTATTTGGAGAATGAGATTGATTATTACGTTGCTATTCAACAAGTTGTGAATAATACTATAGATGACGAATTGCCCCGAATCTGCAATGTGGATGTAGCGAATACGCGTAAAATCAAATCGCTGATGACCATGTTGTGCGCAAGCGAACCATACCAAGTGGATATTTCCAAGATGTCCGTACAAAGTGGTTTGAAACGCGATACAGTTGTGGCTTATCTCAATTATATGGGGAAAGCAAAACTATTACAGTTGTTGTATTGCGATTTGGTGAATGTGAAACGTATGCAGAAACCGGATAAGATTTATATTGACAACCCGAATATGCTATACGCGTGGACTACTAATCCGGTTAAAATAGGGACAGTGCGGGAAACCTTTGTAGTCAATCAACTCGCTTCTAAACACAAGGTGGAGTTTATGAAGAAACAAGGAGATTTTCTTGTAGATAGCAAATATACCATTGAAGTCGGCGGAGAAGATAAAGATTTCTCGCAGGTTGCGAATGTGCCGGATTCGTATATTTTGGCAGATAATATCGAAACAGCCATCGGTCATAAATTGCCTATTTGGGTAATAGGATTCTTGTATTAGAAATCAGCACTATAAAGGCATAGCTCATCTTAAAGCGGTAAATCCAATAAAAACGGGTTTACCGCTTTTTTTGTTGTGCACATACATCGCGCCCCGCGCGTGAATACATACTAAAACATCAAATATAATAAATGAAAAGAAACAATAATAATCCCGACAGTCACCCGACGGCTGACCGACAATCGTATGTGACGCCTATATGAGAGCACAAAGCCGATAAGCAAAAATGAGAAAATTGTAAATGGATAAAAAGTAAATGAAATTATGGCAGAAGTAATACCGGCAGATTTCATTCATGAGTTGCATGGAAAGATAAGTAGCACAAGCAACGGCTACTTTTATATGTCCAAGAAAACGGGCAAGATGTATTTCCGTTCGCGCGAGGAAGGCTATCAGGCAAAACAATCCCCTCGCCAGAAATGGAATTCAGCGGCTTTTGCTTATGCGCATAAGAAACTTCATGCAATAGAGGCGAATGCGGAAATGACTGTGCAGATGGAAGCGGATTATAAATTAGCCAAACATAAAGCGCCCAATGGAAAGGAATATTCCACCGCTCATGCATGGAAATTCAATTCTTTGCTTTGGGAGTGGAAAAAAACGAATCCGTTCGAAAAGTAATATTAATCAAGTAGTATAAGATGAAAATATCTAATATGGTGAAATTATTAAGTAGATTAAAGTATGACAATAAAGATTAATAATATGCCAACCAAACCTCTCATATTATTAGGCGGTGGTGGACACTGCAACCAGGATATAGATGCTAATTTGACATATTGCTTGACATGATGACGAGAAAGAAGGTGAAAAACTTATCCTCTTGTATCTCTCCCATATTTCTCTCGAAGAGTGAGGCTTTATAGAAAAACAACTTAAAAACAATCTAAATGAATTTGCAGCTCATTGCTGAGCAGGGCGAAATCTGATATGATCCATAAAAGAGACATTGTTTTCTTCTTAACAAAAAACAACAAGTAATAATATACTAAACAACACAAATATCAATGAAAGTCGTAATCTTAGCCGGAGGATTTGGGAACGAAATAGTCTGGTAGTACATAACTGCCACAATATAAAAATGTTATTAAAAATTTAACGAACTATTGATATGAAAGACACTTTAATAAAAAGATGAAGTTGTAACCGATTAAGAATAAATTATAGCAACAATGAATGATATAGTAAACAAGCAAAATGAACCTGCTTCAATAGCGAAACTGAAAGCTCAGCGTAAATTATACCGGCAAGCTAAATGCATAGCTGGTTTCTCTTTGGGTTGCTTGATACTCCCAGTCGTTTTAGGAAATTTAGTAAAATTTTGGCTGGTTGGTGACGAAAAATATATGCACTGCCTTGTTATATATTCCGCGATTGCAGCTATATTAAAATTGCTTGCTAATAAGTGGGAAAAACGGAAAAAATCGAAAGCTGCAATAATTCAGCAATCTTTCGATTCGTATATCTTTGGGATTCCATGGAAAAAATATTGGGGACAGAAACCGACCCCGAATGAGATAAACTCTATTGCTCATAATGAAACAGATAAAGACCTTAAAGATTGGTACGAGCCACTTATCTATAAAGCTAATCAAAACCAAGGAATACTACTTTGTCAGTTAGAAAACATTCATTATGATAATCAATTGAAAAATAGTTATTATCTTTTTATCTCGATTTTATACTGGCTTTTTACTATTACAATGATTCTTTTTGGCGCACTTTATTTTAAAAATACTATCATTGGATTTATTTTGTATACAATAATTCCTCTTACGCCACTATTCGTATGGTATTTAAGTATAAAAATTAATAGAGACTCAGAAAATGAATATAAGCAAAAATTGGATGAATTGTCCGCAGAAGCATGGGAAAAAGTATTGAACTCTCATGAAGTCTCGCAGTTTGAGCTAATTACAATTCAAGATACGCTACTTCAATATAGGAAGATTTCAAAAGCTGTTCCTGATTGCTATTATAAATTTGTACGTAACAGATTAGAAGGCATTGCCTATCAATCAACAAAGGATAGATTAGTGGAATTAAGTTTAATAAAATCAGAAGATATATGAGACATTTAGAAACTTGTATTAATGACTTTATTAATGGAATTACAATTTCCAGAGATTTGGATAATCGTATCGAGACATCATTTAAAAATCTCGAAGATTATCTCTTGAATGAAGATAGCGGACTACATGTCAAACGTGTCATTTTGAATGGTTCTTATTTGCGTGATACAATAATACGACCGACAGTGGAGAATGATATAGATATTGATGTCTTTGTATTTATTGATGAGGATTTATGGGATTCGCAAGGAGTTAACCCTAAACCACAGAGTGTATTAGATAAATTCAAACAATATCTCGAATTAAACGGTGATTACAAAGGTAAATGTCATCAAGATAGACCCTGTATTACGATATATTTGTCGGCATATCATATTGATGTATTACCAGCATTAGATAAAAACGGAACCTACAAGATTCCAAATAATAAATTGGATAATTGGATGTCGACAGATCCAGAGTCTCACACGGAATGTCTGAATAGTATTGATACTTTGAGAGGCGGTAAAGTAAAACCAATCATACGAGCGATAAAGAAGTGGAAAGTTATAGAGGGTTTGCAAGATTTTCCTTCATTCCACATAGAAGAAATAGCAATGGAAATCTTTAAAGATAAGTCGTTCGCCAATTATGAGGAAGGTATTCGTATGTGGTTTCAAGAAGCAAGTAAGCATTTGAAGCCAACTCGTTTTGATTCTATAGATGATTGCGATGTTGTACGAGATGCTATTAACGCAACAAAAGAAAAATTAATTAAGGCGAAGACTTTGCTTGATGACAGAAAGGAAGAAGATGCTAAGAAATTATGGAAAGAGGTCTTTGATGATAGGAAATTCATTATCATAGATCCCAATGAGGCAAAGGAATTTTCAAATGCGTTAAAGGAAGGCAAATTAAAATATGGGGCAAGTGGATTATCTATGACAACAGGTAAAACAATAGCTGCTTCTCACGGATTTTATGGGAAAGAATAAAATACCAAGACATATCTACCCGCAAAAACAAGTAGGTGCAATGAGAACATTGTATCCGCAGTTTCGTAGTATGGTTCGAGGGAATATAGTTGAGTTCAAGGGTAAAATTCGAGTAAAACCGGAATTTCCTGAGTATTCGTTGAGAATAGTGTATGAGGGAGGAAATAGGCCTGAAGTCTATGTGGAGAAGCCTGCACTGCTCCCAAATACTCCACATGTGTATCCTCGGGGCTATTTGTGTTTGTATCATCCAAAGTTTTTTCGATGGACAGCAGATAAATTGATTGCAAAGGAAATTATGCAATGGACAATCGCTTGGCTATACTTCTATGAGTGCTGGAAAGATACGGGAGTGTGGTATGGTCCTGAAGTTGCGCACGGAGAACCTAAAGAGGATGCATTACATGCGGAGTTATAAACTCTTATCCTCTCGTATCTGTCTCGTATGTATCTCGTAAGAAGCGAGTAGAGAAACAACGAATCAAATAGAAATAATAAACACAATGAAACAAACAACTATACATGATTGCCGCATTATAGACTTGCGGAAGATTAGTGACCCGCGGGGAAATCTCACGCCTATAGAGGGTGGGGCGGACATACCATTTGATATCAAGCGTGTGTATTATCTCTATGATGTGCCTGGAGGTGAAAGCCGTGGAGCACACGCACATAGAGAACTGCAGCAGCTGATTGTAGCAGCAAGCGGTTCGTTCACCGTGACGTTGGATGATGGCACAAACAAGAAATCATTTAATCTGAATCGTTCCTATTACGGACTTCTGGTAGTGCCCGGTATATGGCGTGATTTGGATGATTTCTCTTCCGGCGCTGTCCTCCTCTGCCTCGCTAGTGAGCATTATGAAGCCTCCGACTACATCCGCGATTATGATGAATATTTGAGATATAAGAAGCAATGATAAAATTACCAGAAAATTTTGAATTAGATAGATATGGTTTGCACGTGCGATTAGTGCGTGAGGGGGATACGGAGAAATAGCAAATAACAAAAATGATAACAATTAAAAGATATAATCCGAACGATGCTACTGCATGGGATGCGTTTGTGGATGCGTCCAAGAACGGCACATTTATGCTCAAACGCGGATATATTGATTACCATGCAGATCGTTTTACAGACCGCTCTCTGCTGTTCTATCGCGACGAGGAACTGATAGCATTGCTTCCTGCTTCACAACACGGAGAGGAATTGCGCTCGCATGGAGGCTTGACATATGGAGGAATGATATGCGGCTACGATATGAAGCAACGTATCATGGATGACTGCATAACGGCACTAATAGAATATATGAAATCAAACGCAATCAGCGCGTTGCTCTATAAATCGTTGCCGTATATCTATCATCGCTATCCGGGTCAAGAAGATTTATATGCCCTGTGGCGTAATGGTGCGCAATTAGTGCGACGTGATGTGTCTTCAACGATTGAATTTAATGATAATCCCATTAAATTACCCAAAGGAAGAAAGGCGCAGATATCGCGTGCAAAACGAGAAGGAGTTGAGATAAAACAATCTATTGAATTCAACGCATTTATTGCGTTAGAAAATCAGGTGTTAAACCAATATCATCAAACTAAAGCCGTGCATACAGGATCAGAATTAGCTTTGCTTCGTTCCCGTTTCCCGGAACAAATCAAGCTATATGCTGCTATGCATGAAAATGAGATGGTGGCGGGAGTGCTAATTTTTGTGTATGATAAATTAGTGCATACCCAATACATGGCAAGTTCTGAATATGGACGTGAAAATGGAGCATTAGATTTGGCTATCTCTACAATCATTGAAGAATACCAAGGGCAGAAACAATATCTTGATTTTGGAATTTCAACAGAAGAGTCGGGTAAAATTCTCAATAACGGTCTGATAAGCCAAAAGGAGGGGTTTGGAGGACGTGCAATTGTTTATGATTTTTATGAACTGAAAGTATGAAAGAAGTTAAAAGAATAATCGTTATCGGAGATGGATGGGGAGCTGTTGCTGTTCTCAAAGGACTGAAAAATTTCATTCTTCCGGTTTATGTCGTCTCCAATGATGAAGATGTGCTTTCGTTAGCAGAACAGACAGAGGACGCTGATTTGTCGAAATTTCACGACGAACTACTTCTTTTTGCCGGATATAAACCGATTGTGCCAAAGGTTGTACTAGATGCGAATTGCTGTATCAATATCCATTATTCGCTGTTACCCCAATATCGAGGCATGCATTCTACAGTATGGGCAATATTGAATGATGTAGATTATTTAGGGGCAACGATACATCTAATGAGTGAGTATATTGATGATGGAGATATATTGTACCAATTCAAAGTGGCGAATGATAGAGTTAAGACTTCCCGTCAGTACATGGAGATGTTCAACGATAAAATCACGGAAGTGGTAGCCAATGTTATAGAAAAATTTATTAAGGGTGGGTTGACACTGCAAAAGCAAGATAAATCTCAAGCTTCTTGGGTGGGAAAACGGAATGAGAAGGATTGTATGATTGATTGCGCAAAACCGATTGCATATCAAAAAGCATTTTTCCGAGCCTTGGTGAGTCCATATCCATTACCCTATATTATCCATAAAGAGCATAAGTATATAGTAACCAAAGTGTCTTTTCATCCTTCTCTTGTACAAACTCATATTGGTCGCATATTGAATATAGATAATGAAGGTATATGGGTGAAGATTGCAGATGGATATATGATATTGCAAGAATTGCGTAATGAAAACAACGAGATAATACCTTATTCAATATTTAGAATAGGGCAATACATAAACAACTAAGATATGAAAGTTCCATTCTTAAGTTTACAAGATGTCACTGCGATGCACGGAGAGGAAATTCGTGAGGCGGCACGCAGAGTGATTGACAGCGGATGGTATCTGCAGGGCAAAGAGAATGAACTCTTTGAGCAGCATTATGCCGACTATATAGGTACTAAGTACTGTATCGGTTGCGCCAATGGTTTGGATGCACTGATATGGATATTCCGTGCGTACATAGAGTTAGGCGTAATGCAACCGGGTGACGAGGTTATCGTGCCGGCAAATACATATATCGCTACCATCTTGGCTATCACGGAGAATGGACTCAAGCCCATTCTCATCGAGCCGAAGCGAGAGACGCTGGAGATAGATGACTCACTCATCGAAACTGCCATCACTCCCCGCACCAAAGCCATTTGTATTGTCCATCTGTATGGCCGTAATGCTATGACGCAGAGGATTGCAGACCTTTGCAAGAAATACAACCTCAAGCTCATTGAAGACAACGCACAAGCGCATGGTTGTATGTGGAATGGCAAACGGACCGGCTCGATAGGTGATGCCGCAGGTCATTCCTTTTATCCCGGCAAGAATCTCGGTGCTTTGGGTGATGCCGGCGCCGTAACGACCAATGATGAAGAACTGGCAAATGCTATCCGCACTTTAGCTAATTACGGCAGTCAGAAGAAATATGTCTTTAAATACTGCGGTCGTAACAGCCGTTTGGATGAAATTCAGGCTGCGATATTGGATGTCAAACTCAAATATTTGGACGAGGATATCCGTAAACGTCAAGCCGTAGCTGCATACTATTACGACCATATCTGTAATCCGCTCATTGAGCTCCCCACTCGTCTATCGGATGAGAACAATGTATATCACTTGTTCCCGATTGTAGTGAAAGAACACAAGCGAGATGCATTGCATGATTATCTGGAGCAGAATGGAGTAGGTACCGTTATCCATTATCCCATTGCCCCGCATAAACAGGAATGCTATGCAAAAGAGGCATGGAATGTTCCGCAGCTCTCATTGCCCATTACTGAGATGCAGGCAGATAGCGAATTGAGTTTGCCCATCAGTCCGTGTATGACGAGGAATCAGATGGAGTGGGTAGTGAAAATTATCAACGAATTTGTATGAATAGATAGGAAACTATGAAAAAAGATTCTTTAGTTTCGTTCGTGTCTTTGACCTATAATCATGCGAAGTTTGTGGAAGACACTATAGCGGGTGCCTTGTCGCAAGATTATCCTAATTTGGAAATAATTATATCCGATGACGCTTCTTCTGATGGTACCTACGATGTCATGGCGCAGTATTTACGTGATCATCCCGCAAATAAAAACATATATCTCAATCGTAATGAAAAAAATATGGGTCTGGTGCCACATCTCAATTATTTGATGAAAAATTTTGTACATGGAGATATTATTGTTTTAGCAGGTGGAGATGATATCTCTTTGTCCAATCGAGTGAAAGAAATAATGGATATATTCCGTGCTGATGAATCTATAAAAATGGTAACTGGACAAATGATAAGGGTTGATGCTTTAGGAAACGAAATTGAACAGATGCCACCAATGACTGAAGGAAAATATTTCTTAGATGAGCAATATATTAGGTCATTGACGTTTATGTATGGAGCACCAGGAATGGCATTTCGGAGAGAAATATGGGATACTTTTGGGCCTCTATTAGACCAGTGCCCGACAGAAGATTCCGTGTTGCGATTTAGGACTTTGCTAATGGGCTCGATATACGTGTCGCCCAATACATTTATTAAGTACAGAATCCACGAAAATAATATTTCAAGGTCTAGTAACATGTCTAATTTGAAAACCAGTGGATTGGTAGCACAACTCAATCATGATTTGAAAATTGCTATGGAACGAGGTCTGGTATCTGCTCCTCTCGCAAAACGTTTAAAAAAGAAAATAGCCATATTCAAATATAACCGCAATTTGGGAATTCTAAAATACGGTAAGTCAAAGATAGTGCGTGGTATTATTAAGGTTCCGCAGACCATTCTTCAGAAATGGATAACGAAGATATAAGGATTAGCAAACTATAGGAAAATGAAGTCAATAAAACATTACATAAAAGCGACCATCGGGAATCCACGAAAGGCGATATGGCAGATAGATACATTGCTTTTCGGAGGGAAGTTCAAAAGCATGCTTCGGCAGCATAAGGAGGCAAAACAGCTGAAACTGGAGCATTACATTGCTGAACATCCCGAGGAGTATTATGACCAGCAAAGGAACGCAATCTTGCAAAAAGGGCGTATTTTAGATACCAAGAAATTTGCCGTGCGAGACCTTCTATTCTCGCAGTTCGCTGACGGTGAGGCTGTTTATTATGATGTAGCCGTTCGGCTATTAGCTATTGAAGAATACTATGGTAAGAACACCATAGGTTATGATTTATTTTCTCGTTTGCAAAACAATATTGTAAAGGGAGATTTTTGGATTCCACGGTTCGAGAAATTAATCCAATCGTTTGAGGCGAACGGATATAATAAAGCAATGCAGATAGAGGTAGATGAAAATATACAGATAATAGACGGTGCCGGAAGATTGGCATTAGCTATCTACCACAATGAGGAGTTTGTTCCAGTGCGGTTTCATAAATCGACTATCAAGCGAGAATACAATTACAATCATTTATGGGAACTGAATTATTCCCGAGAGGAGATTAAGTTGATTCACGAAAAGGCTATCGAACTATTAAACAAATTCAAATATTCCTTTGTCGGTGTTATATGGCCATCAGCATACCATCTGCGTGAGGAAATAACCAAAGAGATCAATAGCCATCTGAAAGAAGGACAATGTCTTCCATTGCAGTATGCGGATTGCAATGTAGTCAAATATGTGGATATGGCCTACGACGAGATTGATTTTCGTGGGTTTATGCGAGCTATGTATTTTGCGGACAATATGACGGAGACGGTGCTACAATGGAAGACACAGGTTATGATAGAATGTGCACCAAAGGATATTGAGGGATATCCGGTTCGTCTCTTGTATATAGACGTGCTGAATCCAAAGATGATATTGAATGACGGCAATTATTCCGCTCGTTCATTGCAGATAGCCAATCTGAAGAAGGTTATTCGTAATAGGTATAAACCACGTTTGGAGCGATACGAATATGACAATATCCTGCATGTAAGTGACAACTACAAGCAGAGCCGATTCTGCGAGATAGTTGAGAACATGAATCGGGATATAACAGATATGTTCAAGCTGTTGAATAAACAATACGAATATGCAGCAATCAAATTGGAGGGACGCCAAAGTGCTGATTTCCCTCATTCGGTTTATTTGAATACGGATGTGGATGTGCTTGTGGCTCGTGAAAATGTGCGAAAGATAGGAGAAACAATACAAGCATGGCTTAAGGAGAAATATGATAATACCTATGACGGATGGGTAAAAGTATCTCGAATTGCTGATAAGGATGAGCAGATAATGATTGTGGTTTGGGTGCTTGGATTTAGTTGTTTCATGATGCATATACAGACGGTATCTCATTTCGGGTTGCGGAACGAGTTTGGTAGAGAGTGTTTATCTCATCGAGTGTTGACTGAGAATAAGTTAGTGTATTCACTACCAGCGAAATACGAGATGATTTTTAGAGCATCGGAAATCCTTCATGCACCAAAGAAAGTGTGGCATAGAGAGTATGCGGCTAAGTATATCAGCGAATATGAGGAATCTTTAGTGGATATAGCATGCGGACATCAGCCGGAATTATTGCAAGGTATGAAGGATTTATTTGGACAGTTAACAAACGAGAAACGATAATGACTTCTATCAAAACACATATTAAGAATCTGATTCCGAGAAGAGCATGGCGCTTGTTGCATAATACAAGAGCGTATGTTGCATTGGCTCCTTATCGCAAGGGAGCAAAGTTCGCAGAAAGAGAAGTGAGGAAAAAGGATGGTCCGTTGAATGTGCTATTCTTTGTAGTGTATGAGAGCATGTGGAAATGCGACTCGCTGTTCCTGATGATGTTTAAGGATGCGAACTTCAACCCGATGATTGTAGTCTGCCCGATAGGTCATAAGGGGCATGACTATATGGTGCAGTCTATGAATCAATGTGTGCGTTTTTTCCAAGAAAAGGGATATCCATGTATTGTAGCATACGATGAGAAAATAGATAGTTATGTGGATCCAATGATATATAATCCTGATATCATATTCTATACCAGGCCATACGAAAAAGAGGTAGATTATAGATATTGGAGGAATCGGTACAAAAATGTATTGTCGTGTTATGTGAATTACTTATATGTGTCGAATAACGAGCCGTGGAGTTGTGCAGAATATTTTCATCAGTCGTTATGGCGATATTATTTGGAATATCCGGCTTTACGAGAACAGATAGATGAGTTTTTGTCTCCCTACCATTTGAATGGTAGAGTGGTCGGCTATCCTTTGTTTGACGCATTCCGCTTGCATAAAGCATCTGACAAAGATTGGCCAATCGCAGGAAAACGGAGGAAACGTATTATTTGGGCGCCCCATTTCTCAATAACAGGACATACTGGTATAAATGCGTTTTCGACGTTTGAGAAGTATTATGACTTTATGCCGAAATTGGCGGAAAAATACAAAGATGAGATAGAGATCGTCTTTAAACCGCATCCGGTGTTGAAACTCAGTTTGTATGAAGCAGAAGAGTGGGGAAAAGAGAGAACGGACGCGTATTATGCTATGTGGGCAAAGGGTGAGAATACCGCTTTCGTTGATGGCGCGTATGTTGGGTTATTTTTAGCCTCGGATGCGATGATACATGATTGCCATTCCTTTACCGTGGAGTATTTGGCAGTGAATAAACCGGCTATGTTCTTGGATAATGGAAAGACAGACCATCAGTTGAATGGCGCAGGCAGGGATGCACGAGCGTGTTACTATAAGGGACAAAGCGAGGAAGATATTGAGCGGTTTATTCAGATGATTTTAGACGGAGGTGATGATGAGTTAAAAGAGAAGCGTGAGGAGTTTCTTAAGCATTATATTTTGCCTCCGAATGGAAAGTTAGCGGCAGAGAATATAATAGAAGATTTATTGACATCATTAGGAAGAAAATGTTAGTGTCTTTTATCATACCGTCCTATAATTCCGCGCATACAGTAAAGAGGTGCTTGGATAGCATCTATGCGCTATCACTCAAACAAGACGAGTTTGAGGTTATCTTCATTGATGATTGCAGCACGGATAATACGATAGAAATTGTATCGCGCTACGCGCTTAATGATGAATTGAGCGCGACCAAGTCGCTCAATGATCAATCCAAGGCAAGCAATCTTATTCTACTCCGCCAAACAAAGAACAACCGTCAGGGAGCGGCGCGGAATAGAGGTGTGTCTATCGCCAAAGGGGAATATATCTGTTTCCTGGATAGCGACGACGCAGTGGCAGAAGGTGTGGTGGATGCTATCCGTATGGCGAAAGAAATGCAAACGGACATGACCGCTTTCCATACGGCATCAGCCAATGAAAATGGTCAAATTACCAAAGAGAACGAACGATTGAGTTTCTCAAAGGGACAGGTATTTACAGGAGTGGAGTTGCAAAACAAATATCCGTATTGGTTTTCCGGTCCTGTGGCATATATCTATAGCAAGGCTTTCTTGGATAGTGTGAATTATCCATTCCGCGAGGGAGTGCTATATGAGGACTCGGATTTCGTGATGGTGCATTTGTATAATGCACTTCGTATGGCTTATTCTCCTAACTTAGGTTATCTCGCTTATTACCGAGAAGGTTCCACTACGCATAGTGTTTCATATAAAAACCAGTCGGATTATCTGCTTCTTGGTACACGTATGTTGGCATTATATACTACCATCCAAAATGAGATGGAGTCACACAAACGGAATGACGATGAACTGACTAAGTTCGCTGAAGGAGTATTGGAAGGTGCAACATACAATGTAACCATGGCACTCAAGCGACTTAACAAACTGAATAGTCCAAAAGAGATTATCGCTTTCTATCGCCGCATAGACGAGCGTATCAACCGCCATGAACTATACCGCAATCCGCATTTGCACCGGTTCGCGCAATATTGGAATAAAAGAGCCATCCTCGCCATCAAGCATAAGCACCTATCAATTGCTCTCAACACATGCCTGCTAATAGCGTACCAACTATATGTAAGACTAAAATAAACATAAACCGCATTATGTTCAAGTACACAAATGAACGAAATGAGTGATTCTCGTTCTTAAAAATGTGCAATTGCAGTCAAAAGTCATTCATAAAAATGTAGTATTTTTAATAAAAGTGGGTAAAAAAAGTGTATTTCATTTGCAAATATCATTAATTTTTAGTAATTGGATTAAGTACTGCTTACGGTCGTAAACAAGCGATAGGAACAACGTACACCCCATCTTCACGACGATAGGCATATTGCCCTCCGGTCAGAATCATTAAAAACGAAGGCTTCTCCATGCGTTGGCTATCTATGTCCACGGCAAAATTACTAAAAATTTTCGATATTTGCAAGTAAAAGGATGTTTTTTTTATGATTTTATTGACAATTTTGGCAGACTTTTATTGATAGATTTGGCAAGTGTCTATTGACGATTTTGGCAAACGTACTAAATTCAATATGTTGGATATATATAGGAACTAATAACAACATACATATTGAAAAACAAATAATAGCCTTATGTTCAAATACACAAAACGACTTATCGCCGAGATTCGCTTTTGGTGTCAAGAACTGAAGCTACGGAGCAAAGAAGATGCCGAATTAGATCGAATTTCGGATATCACTTTGCAGGAAGGATATAGTGGTCAAAATACGATGGAGGGTTTCCTCTATTATAAAGAGATGCAGCGTAAACGTGCCGAGCGCAAGCGTCTGCATGAAGAACAGCTTGCTGCCATCTCTTAAAAAACAATCTTTTACATATTCGGACTCCGCCTTGTTTTAACAATTCCCCCGAATATAAAGAGGGAGGCTTTGCAAATTTTATCAAGGCTAAAGCCCGAATACCTTTTTACCAATGGAATGCTTATGCAAGCATAGACATCCCTTGGTAAAATACTATTCACGACACACGAGGTGTCTGTGATAAAATTTGATCTT
>OCTX012291823.1_pt1 | contig 41383 bp, 46 predicted proteins | sample 1539691 | NCBI WGS metagenome assembly OCTX01 (sample SAMN02144231, study PRJEB22623) | gut metagenome | biome: sheep rumen | host: Ovis aries | place: New Zealand
ATACGAGAAGAACTATGACATCCAGTTCAAGAGAACATTAAGCGCTTAATTTTGTGAAATCACTGTCCGTTATCTTGACAGAGCACCAGGAGACCAAGAATCGAAAGTGCACGAGACTGATTTTTTTTTCTTTGCGCGATACACCTTCATGATACATCTTTGAAAAAAGCACTTGACTCTGACGTTACGTCATAGTTTATAGTTAAGGCACCAAGCGAAGTGGAGGACGAAACACATGATGACAGTACATGAAGTAAGTAAGCTCGCGGGAGTGAGTATACGCACTCTGCAGTATTACGATAAGATCGGTCTTTTGCATCCGACGGGATACACCGATGCGGGATACAGACTGTATGACGATACGGATCTGGAACGCCTTCAGCATATCTTACTGTTTCGTGAATTGGAGTTTCCGCTTAAGGACATTCAGGCGATCCTGAATAGCCCCGACTTTGACAGAAACAAGGCTCTGGATCAGCAGATCGAGCTTCTGCGTCTTAAGAAGGAGCACATCGAGAACCTGATGAATTTCGCGCTTGGAATAAAGAAAGTAGGAGTGAGGCATATGGATTTTAAGGCCTTTGATAGAAGTAAATTAGATGAGTATTCCCGCAAGGCAAAAGAACAGTACGGGAACACACCGGAGTTTAAGGAGATGCAGGAGAAGTCTAGCAGCCGGACGAAGGAAGAGGAGAACCTCATGATGGACCGTTTCATGCTGCTGTTTAAGGAAGCCGGAAAGATGAAGGAGAAAGATCCGGCATCGAAGGAAGCACAGGACATGGTGAAGAAGATCCAGGGATTCATCACAGAGAACATGTACACCTGCACGCCCAAGATCCTGCGTGGCCTTGGAAAGATGTATTCCGGCGGAGGAGAATTTACCGAGAACATCGATTCCTGGGGCGGAAAAGGCACAGGTGCTTTTCTCGATAAAGCGATCCAGATCTACTGCGATCAGGCAGAATAATGCGCATGATAACGCATCGAGCGAAACCTGATGTTGACATATGTCGGAAATGGACATACGATAATAAATGACATATGTCGGAAACGAGGTGACGCTATGCCACGAAAGCCAAGATGCAGAAATATCGGCGGGTACCCGGACTACTGGACGTTTACGCCTGAAGAGACCTCTTCTGAGGAGGCGGTCGTGATGAGTCTCGATGAATTGGAAACGATCCGTCTGATCGATTACGATGGGAAGACTCAGGAAGAATGCGCCAGTCAGATGGAGGTGGCAAGAACGACCGTCACAGCCATATATGACAGCGCACGAAGAAAGATCGCATCCGCGCTGATCGACGGAAAGAAGCTTCAGATCCGTGGCGGAACATACCGGGTAACCAGCCGGTATCGGATTGATATTCATGAGAAAGGGATGAATGTTATGAGAATCGCAGTAACCTATGAGGATGGAAAAGTATTTCAGCACTTCGGTCATACCGAAAAGTTTAAGATCTATGACATTGAGGACGGGACAATTAAAGACGCTAAAGTCGTAAATACCAACGGAAGCGGCCACGGCGCACTGGCCGGTTTTCTCAAGGCAGCGGAAGTGGATACCTTGATCTGCGGAGGGATCGGCATGGGCGCGCAGATGGCGCTTGAAGAGGCTGGAATCAAGCTTTACGGCGGAGTTTCCGGCGATACCGATGCTGTGGTAAAAGCACTGTTGGATGGAAATCTTTCTTATGATCCGGATGCCAAGTGTGACCATCACGAGCATCATGGGGAGCATGAATGTGGAGAGCACGGCTGCGGTCACCATGAAGGTCACTCCTGTCACCATGGACAATGCTGAATAGGATCCTAATGGGCCGTTTCATGTTGTTGTTTAAGGAAACCGGCTCTCTTTTGTGAGAACTGATTGCTGAAGTGGAAGGATAAGGAACAGGATGAAGATAGAGTGGATCAAAGGTAAGACGGATAACTGCTACATCGTATCAGAAGGGAAAGATGCGATCCTCGTGGATACGGCCAGCGGGGAGTCTTATGAAAAAGTACTGGAAGAATGCAGCAAGTATAACATGCGCCTTATCGTACTGACGCATGTGCATTTTGATCATGCGGAAAATGCAGCGAAGCTTTCAGAACACTTTGGGATACCGGTCGCCTATCATGCCGCAGACGAGAATCTCTTCGAGAGCTTCGATAATCAGCCGATGAAATCCTACGGGATCGTCGGGAAAGCCGTATTGGGTGTATCGCTGAAAGTGCTGCGCAATACCGTGGTAAAAAGACCCGAAAACGTGATCCATATCAAAGAGGGAGACGATCTGTCCGAATATGGGATCAACGCGAAGATACTGGAATTTCCCGGTCATACCAAAGGATCTATAGGTGTGGATGTGGAAGGAACGGACCTGATCGTAGGAGATGCTCTCGATAACTGGATCACACCTGCCACCGGACACCTGTATAGTGATAAGAATGCCCTTAAGGCGAGTGCAGAGAAGATTCGCGCCTTAGGCCCCAGAAAGATCTACTATGGTCACGGAAAACCGACGGAGAGTAAGTAACTGCAACGCATCAGATTGAAAAGAGATGATGGGAGTATGCGATGGGTTTTATCGGCTTATGTGTGACATGTAAGGGGCAGAAAAAATGGCGAAAGACAGGAAGATAAGCGGCTGGTCGTGGAATCTGTTTATATCCGATGATGAGAAGCTGATTGCAACGAGTAATAGCAGAAATGGTATCTATGTTTATGATCTGGAGACATTAAAGCCTGTTCTTAAGACTAAAACAGTCAGCTATGTTTCTAATGTTGCGGTTTCGCCGGACCGGAAGCTAGTGGCGGCGAAGAACACCAGCGGGCTTCTGGCGCTTCTATCCATGGAAACCGGTGAAGAGATCTGCCGGAATAAGATGGCGGAGAGTGAGGGCTACCTCATGACGTTTACAGATGACAGTAAGCATGTTCTGGATCTGGATCATTGGGGCAGAACGATGCTTCTGGATACGGAGAACCATTTCAGTATGTTGGACGAAGGTTTTAAAGACAAAGACGGACATACTTTGTTTTCTTATCTCCATTATGACCGTTTCAGCCGGAATATCTATAAGATCGTGGATCGGGGACACGGATATAAATGTGCGGCAGCGATGGTTACTCCTGCCGATAAAGATAGCATCGCATATAAAGTGATACAGGAATTTCAGGGACCTGCGCCGAATCATCTGATGGGCATTTCTTTCTGCAAAGAGAAGAACTATTACCTGACTTCGGACAAGAAACAGATCGTCGCTACGGATAAGAATTTCCAGGAGATCGAAAGGATCCCGCTTCCGTTTAAAGATGAAGAGGCATATAGATATATCCAGAAAGTTCTGGTTTCTCCAGGTGAAAAAAATGCGTTCATTTCTATGGGCGGGACGGACTCTGCTTTGTTTGAACTCTCGTCCATGAAACTGGTCCGGGAATTCGAATATGATTCCATAGCTGATTTTAAGATGATAGAAGATGACCGAAGATATATTATTTCCACCTGGTTGGGAACATATATAGGCAATATATAAACTACCAGTTTCTGTCGCGATGAAATCGAGTAGATTATAATGACAGAAGAATAATCGAAAGAAGGCATGTGCGATGCAGGTGATGACAAATACGATCCGTCCGGATGAATATATGGCGATGAGAAAAGCGGTCGGCTGGCACGAGTTTCCGCTGGAACAGGCCGCCGAGGGCTTGAAGAACTGCTATATCTGGTGTATCCGTGAAGACGACCGCCCGATCGCTCTGGGAAGGATTATCTGGGATCATGGCTATGTGATCTATATCGCAGATGTTATCGTGCTTCCGGAGCATCAGGGACAAGGCCTGGGAAGAAAGATCATGGAGACCATGATGGACTTCATCCGTGCCCAGATGAAACCCGGATATCTGTTTATGGTGTCCCTTATGTCCGCAAAAGGGAAAAACGAATTTTATAAAAAATTCGGATTTGTGGATCGTCCCGCCGAACAGTTCGGACCCGGCATGCATCAGTGGCTGGAAGGGGAGAAAGAAGTGTGAATATACGTACAAAACAGTTTCAGATTTTAACTGACATCGAGCTTGCATGGAAACTCATGACGGATGTCTATGATCCCGAGGGAAGTAACGGACCTGCGGCCCCTTTTCTGGAGTATGCGATCACTTGCTGCTGGATGGATAAGAACTATCTCCGTCTCAATCGTTTCTGGCTGGATGGAGACCTGCCGGTGGCTTTTGTATTCTACGAAAATCCGGTCACCTCTACTTACTTCGTTCTTCGTCCGGGTTATGAGTTCCTGGCCGGGGAAATGATCGAGTATGCAGAGAAAGCTTATCCGAAGTTTGATGATCCGCGCGAGTTAAACCTGTACGGCAGCCAGACTGCGCTGATCGAAGAAGCAAAGAAACGCGGCTATCAGGTCGTATATGAGGAGCCGGAGAATTACTTCGATTTCCGGGAAGGAAAACTCGATTATCCGCTTCCGGAAGGATACCATTTTGTGGATTCAAGAACATCGGACCCGCTTAAGTCGGCCAAGTGTATGTGGGACAGTTTCATGAGCGAAGACTTCGGTGAATTTACAGATGTGGAGACCCCGAAAAAGAACGGTGGTGCTAGTGCCCATGAACTTTATCAGGATGTGTATGGCTGCACGATCGCTCCTTCTCCGCACGCCACTTATGAGTACACCGTGATCATCGCTGATGAGAACGAAGAATATGTCTGTTTCTCAGGCATGTGGTGGGTACCGGAAAATAAACTTGCCTACATGGAGCCGCTCGGCACGGTTCCTTCCCATCAGCGTAAAGGACTTGCTGCCGCGGCGCTGTCCCGTCACGATCAGGTAATGCGTAAGCTCGGTGCCGAGATCATGACCGGCGGCGGAAACTCTTTCTATAAAAAGATCGGTTACCAGAAGGAAAAGAAACTTCTTCACATGAAGAAAGATCATGAATAAGTAGTCGAAAATACGTTCCTTTTATGATATAATGAAACGGTAGGAAGCAGTTGGTTCCCTTTCTTCCCTCGATGACTATTGTCAGAGAGGGGGTGATTATATGGTAAGTTGGAGTGATCTTCTCTCGTTACTAGTTCTTCTGGTATCAGTGGTTGCATTAACTGAAAGGCTTTCGAATAACCGCCCAAAAAGAAAGTAACCGCCTGACTTGGACCTCAGCGGTTACATGATGTAACTATTCGAGGGAAGCAAGTTAACTGCTTCCTATCTCCATTATACTTGCAATTGATGACTTTGCAAGTCGGAAAGTGTTTAACATTTAGCGAAAATAGGTATCATAAAGATATCCGATATCGGCGGCTAGTCGAAGATATAACAAAGGAGATGCGCGATGCACTTTGTGGATGCAAAAGGGATCCTGACGAATAACCACGGTTCCTGCGGGATGAATATCTACCGTGGGTGTACGCACGGGTGCATCTACTGCGACAGCCGGAGTACCTGCTACCAGTTCAAGCATCCTTTCGAGGATATAGAAGTGAAGCAGAATGCACCGGAGCTTCTGGAGAAAGCACTCCGCTCGAAAAGGAGCAAGTGCATGATCGGCACCGGTTCCATGTCGGATCCGTATATGCACTGCGAAGCGGATCTTCATCTCATGAGGAAGTGCCTGGAGGTCATTAAGAAGTACGGGTTTGGTGTGGCGGTACAGACGAAGTCAGACCGGATATTGATGGACATCGATCTTTTAGCTGAGATCAATGAGGCAAGTAAGTGCGTCGTGCAGATGACTCTTACCACATACGATGATGATCTTTGTAAGATACTGGAACCTCATGTCTGCAATACGAAGCGCCGTATCGAAGTGCTGGAGGAGATGAATAAAAGAGGAATCCCGACCGTTGTGTGGCTGACGCCGCTTCTGCCATACATTAACGATAACGAAGAGAATATAAGACCGATCCTGGAAGAATGTGCCAGAGTCGGAGTGAAGGGAATCTTATGCTTTGACATGGGAGTGACCCTTCGGGAAGGCGACCGGGAATACCTTTATGAAAAGATGGATCAGCACTTCCCGGGCATGAAGGAACGCTACATGAAGGCCTTCGGAAATGCGTACATCATCCCGAGCCCCAGGTCGGAAGAACTGATGAAGATGTTCAAGTGCTTTTGCAAAGAAAACGGGATCATGCATGACCCGGATGAGATCTTCCGGTATATGCACGAGTTCCCGGAAAAGTACACCCAGATGAGTCTTTGGGATCTATAAGCAGCCCCTTTTGAAGAGGGGACAAAAGGCGATCTCGAAGAAAATGAGGAGAAAGATGAGGAGAGAAGAATGCAGATCAGAAGAGTAGAAGAAGAGAATGAAAAGATCGGCGAGTTTATCGGCGATGGGTTTGCGAATTATGCACGGCAAAACGGCGTGGACCTGAACTTCGATGATTACTGTTTTGTCGCGGAAGGCGAGGACGGGAAGATCCTTGGCGTGATCACCGGAAGGGCCTACTATAACGAAGTGCATATCGGTGATCTGATCATCGCTGAGGGAAGTAGAAGGAGCGGACTCGGAAGCAAACTCGTGCATGCCGTGGAAAAAGCATTCTCCGGTAAGGGATATGAGAAGATCACGCTGACCACATTTGGATTTCAGGCGCCGGAATTCTACAAGAAACTCGGCTTTCAGGTGGAGTTCATCCGCGAGGATAAAGACCCGAAGCTGACGAAGTATTTCCTGGCAAAAGCACTGGCATGATCTGATGCGGTGAAGGCATGTTTTCCTATACGCAGGAGGAAGAAGAATCCGGATCCGGTGGTATAATAAATTCATCGGGGTGCGTGTTCGTACTATTCCGTAAGTGAGATAAACCCACGAAATAGAAGGAGGATCTTCCTATGTTGTATCGAGATTTTCAGGACCTTAAGCTTTCTGCACTTGGCTTCGGCGCGATGCGTCTTCCCGTGATCGACGGCGATGACAGCCGCATCGATGTGGAACTTACTAAGAAGATGGTGGACGAAGCATTTGATGCAGGAATCAACTACTTCGATACGGCATTCGGATACCATAACGGAAACTCCGAGATCGTCCTGGGTGAGGCGCTCCGGAAGCACCCGCGTGACAGTTATTATCTCGCGGATAAGTTCCCCGGGTATGATCTCTCGAATATGCCGAAGGTCAAGGAGATCTTCCCCAAGCAGCTAGAGAAAACAGGTCACGATTATTTCGATTTCTATCTTTTCCATAACGTCTGCGAGATGAATATCGATGCGTATCTCGATCCGAAATACGGCATCTACGATTACCTGATCGAGAAAAGAAACGAAGGTAAGATCCGCCATCTCGGATTCTCCTGTCATGGTGAGCCGGATGTTCTCCGCCGCTTCCTCGAAGCGTATGGAAAAGATATGGAATTCTGCCAGCTGCAGCTGAACTATCTGGACTGGACGTTCCAGCATGGTAAAGAGAAGGTGGAGATGCTGAAAGAATACGGCATCCCGGTATGGGTCATGGAGCCGCTTCGTGGCGGAAAGCTCACGAACCTTCCGGAGAAGTTTGAAACCGAGCTAAAAGCACTTCGTCCGGAGGAAGAGATCCCTGCATGGGCATTCCGCTTCCTGCAGTCGATCCCGGAGGTAACGGTGGTGCTCTCCGGCATGTCGGAGCCATCGCAGCTTCGTGCGAACATCAAGACTTTCTCCGAGGATAAGCCTCTTTCTGACAGCGAAATGGACGGGCTTCTGAAGGTTGCGTCCAGGATCCTCGGCATGGGTTCCATTCCTTGTACCGCATGTCATTACTGCGTGAGCCATTGCCCGATGGGCCTGGATATCCCACGTCTGATCGCTCTTTATAACGAGCATAACATCACAGTTGCCGATGGCGGATTCGACTTTATCGCACCGATGGCAGTGGGCTCGATGCCGCAGGAGAAGAAGCCGTCCGCATGTCTGCACTGCCAGAGCTGCGAGCAGGTCTGTCCGCAGAGTATCGGTATCTCGGAGATCATGGAACACTTCGCTGAGATCGTGGGATGAGTCTGTGAGCAAGTCAACAATACGCTTCTACTTCGAACCGGCGCCCATACTTATATACTGTAAATATGAGGAGAGGATAATATGAAAAGAAAAACGATTAACTTGATTTGTGTGCTAATGGTGCTGCTACTGTCGGCTTCGCTTATATCCTGCAAAAGTAAGACTGACTCGGTTTATTCTTCCACGCAGCATGTGGTGGAATCGCCTCAATGGGTTAAAAGTCTCGCCGAAGAGAAAGCCGGAAATGCTTCTCAGCTCCTGGTGGTCAATGCAGCCGGAACAGAACTGACAACAGCTACGATATCCATGCATGAGAAGGATAAAGAAGGGACGTGGAAGCAGATTCTTTCTTCTCCGGGATATGTCGGAAGAAATGGTCTCTGCGATGATGCTGCACACGTTGAAGGATGTGGGCAGACACCAATCGGCATTTACAGATTCAATAAAGCCTTCGGAATTGCAGATGATCCCGGATGTAAGATTCCATATACCAAAGTGACCGATGACACATACTGGTCAGGAGATATGCGGGATGGCATGCATTATAACGAGATGGTCGACATCAAGGAGTGCCCGGATCTGGACGTTTCAAACAGCGAGCATATTACAGACTACGAATACCAATACAGATACTGTCTGAATATCAGTTTTAACGAGGAGGGTACTCCGGGCAGGGGATCGGCTATCTTTATGCATTGCCTGGGACCTGTCAATCCGTACACCGGAGGATGCGTAGCAGTACCGGAAAATATTATGAAACTGATCATGATGAATGTGAAAGAAGACTGCACGGTCATCATCGATACAAAGGCCAACCTGGAGGGACCGAATACAACTCTGGCGGAGGATGGAGTAAAACTCAGTGACGATGCCTCGGATTTTGTCCTGATAACGGATGTGGTTCCGGATGCGATCCTGGAGATTCGCTATTACTCCACCTATAACTTCGTTGGAGAGCGCGTCGATGGATATGAAGAGCCTCTGGCGTTCCTGACGAAGGAGGCGGCAGCCGCACTTAAGGATGTAAGCGACGAGCTGCGGGATATGGGATACCGGCTTAAGATCTACGATGCATACCGGCCTCAATGTGCGGTGACGCACTTCGTCAGATGGGCGAAAGATCTTGAAGATACCAGGATGAAACCCTACTTCTATCCTGAACTGACGAAGGATGTACTCTTCCCTCAAGGATATATTGATGATCATTCCGGGCACAGTCGTGGAAGTACAGTCGACCTGACCCTCTTTGATATGACAACAGAGAAAGAAGTGGATATGGGTGGAACATTTGATTACTTTGGAGAACTGAGCCATCCTGATTATACCGGCATTACAGATGAACAATATAACAATCGTATGATTCTTCGTGAGGTGATGATTAAGCACGGTTTTCGCCCACTTGCTGAAGAATGGTGGCATTTTACGCTGGAAAATGAACCGTATCCTGATACTTATTTCACATTCCCGGTAAACAGCCGGTATGTGGCCGATCAGTCCGGACAGTCAGAAGCAGCCTGAGTGTGAACAAGAGGATCATGGATCGCAATGAGATGAAAGCCTACTATCACCTGCCGGGACTTTTCGAGTTCTATGATCTCTATAAGGTCTTTCTGCCGCTTTTCCGGGAGCATCGTGAGTACTTCTACGACTGGTGTGACATCGGCTCGATCTACGGAGCTCCGGGGGACTGTCTCTGGGGCGGAGGACGCGTCGGCTTCGGCGAGGCGGATCCGCGCGATGTTGCTGATCTCATGAAAAAATACGGCATATCCTCGCGCCTGACGTTCAGCAATTCTCTTCTTCAGAAAGAACACCTTTCCGATAAGAAATGCAACGATCTTTGCGCCCTGTTCGAGAGAAACGGTAGCGCAGAGAATGGCATCATCATCCATTCCGATCTTCTTCTGGAATATATCCGCTCTAAGTATCCGGGCTTCTATTTCGTGTCTTCCACGACGAAAGTCCTGACGGCTTTTTCGGAACTTGATGCTGAACTGGACCGTGAAGAATTCCGCTATGGGGTGCCGGATTTTCGTCTGAATAAAGATCTTTCTTCGCTAAAAGCACTTGCCCCCGAGAAGAGAGCAAAAGTGGAATTCCTCTGCAACGAGTGCTGCTGGTTTGATTGCTTTGACCGCAAGAACTGCTACGAAAATGTCAGCCGCAAAAGCCTCGGGGAAGACGTGGAAGACCACGTCTGCGTATCGCCTACTGCCGCTCGCGGTTACCGTTTCTCCGACGCTATGAAGAACCCGGGATTTATTGGGATCGATGACATTCAGAATACCTATCTTCCATCCGGCTTTTCCCACTTTAAGATCGAGGGAAGAAGCCTCGGAAGTGCCGTGGTCCTGGAGTTTCTGCTATACTACATGACGAAGCCGGAATACCAGCTGAAGGTCAGAGAAGAGATCTATCTGGACAGCTCGCTGGATCTTTTCTGACGCCCGACCCGCAGGCTGTTTGCGAATGAATAGAAAGGAAAAATATGAACCGGATCTACTGGGATATCGATAAGATCGCTTCACTCACGGATCACCTGGAAGCCGCGATGCACAGCCACGGCATGATTCAGTTTTTCCTGTTTCTTCATGGCGCGCCGGAGATGAAGGTGGGAAAGGAAAAGATCCATGACCGCTGCTTGTTCGTGAACGTCAACGTGAAGCATGCTGTGAAGTTCTCCGATGGCCTTCTTTTTACCTGCGTGATTGAGCCTGCTTCGGATATGGGGCGGAAGCTGAGCGCGCTTCTTGATGAGAAAGAGTATTTCGCATTGGAAGATACGAAGACGGATGAACTGATCGCACTGGCACGACCGATGACCAGTGCTTTTTCCAAAGAATCGTACACGAAGCTGATGCAAAAACTCTATGAAGTGCTCGGTGCAGGACTTTGCGAAAAGCACCTGGACGAGCGCATCACGGAGTTCCTTTCTATGCTGGAAAACTGCAGCTGCACGGATCACTCTGTCGATCACTTTGCGGAAGAACTGCACCTGTCCTCGTCCCGTCTGTCGCATCTTTTCTCGGAGCAGGTAGGGATCACCTTGAAGGATTATCTGCTCCTGCACCAGCTGGAAAGAGTTTTCCAGGATATCTTAAGCGGAAGAAAGATCACGGATGCCGCGATGGATGCGGGCTTCGACTCGCCGTCGCATTTTGCCTCCACGGTAAAAAGACTCATGGGACTTCCAGCAAGAAGCACCATAAAAGATAGCGAATTTCTGAAAGTTTATTAGTCAGCATTTTTCTATACTGATGCCAGAAAAGAAAATACGCACGGCCACGCGAGTCCTCAAAAAAGAGGGCGCGCGGATCCACTCGAGAAGCGCGCAGCCGTGAGGCAGCGGAAAGAGGCACAGTATGGAAAATAAATATCTTAAGAAAACCCCGATGGTAAACTATGACGCCGCACCGATCAAGGATCTGATTCGTTCTCGTGGATGGAAAGATCTCGACACCTTCAATCGGATTGGCGCAATCTATGACTACGTCCGAAATGAGATCCTTTTCGGATATAACCGCTCCGACACGCTCACCGCGGAAGAGGTGCTCGCGGATGGATACGGACAGTGCAACACCAAGGCAACACTTCTCATGGCCCTCTTTCGCGGATGTGGGATCCCCTGCCGTCTGCACGGATCGGAAGTCAGCAAGTGCTTTCAGAAAGGGGCGACCTCGGGCATTATCTCGATCCTGGCGCCAAAGACGATCGCCCATACCTGGGTGGAGGTTTTCTATGACGGGAAATGGATCGCACTGGAGGGCGTGATTACGGACGAAGCGTATGTGCAGGGCGTGAAGAAGAAGGAAAACCCTAAGAAAGGGACTTTTCAGAAATATGCTATATCGGTTCCGGACTTAACAGAACTGGATCTGACCTGGCGGGGACAGGATCTTTTCGTGCAGAATGCATCGATGGTGAAAGACTTCGGAACCTTCGATGATCCGGATACTTTCTTTACTCTTCACAAGCAGACCTGGAGCAAAATCAAGGACTTCGCCTATGTCCACTACGGAAGAAAAGTCATGAACCGGAACGTCGCCAGGATGCGGTATAATTAACTTAAGATAAACGCGCGGCGGAAACCTGGTGGTGCCGGACCGCATCACGAAAACACGGGACGAACAAAGGGATGGTGAGCATATGACGGATCGAAAGAAGATCATTATCATAAGCATAATTCTTACTTTGCTGGCGATCGTTTGTGTGGACATCGGATTCGGATACTACATGAAAACCGCTAAAGTGGTTGATGCTGGCTATCCTTATTCTGAGTATAGAGTAACTGGCGGGACCCACAATGAAGATTGGGGTCTGGGTGAACCCGTTTCCGTATTAGATACAGAAGAGGTGACCCACGTAAAAAGAGGGGAAGAATCGGAGAGGAGAACTCTTGAAAACGGCCCCATCCTGACGATCCTCATCGTGACGGATATTGCTTTGATCTTGGCAGGGGTTTTCGCCTGCCTGATCTGTTTGAATTTCCGGAAGTGGGATATTCGGGATCGGGTAAAGATGTTCGGCCTTTATGCTATCTATATCGGTGTTGCTGTATTTGTGGTTTTGTCCGTATATTTCCAATTTGCGAATAAGACATATACACCTTAACAAGTGGAAATTTAGATCAACTGTCTTTTTCATCCATATCCATGAAAGAGTCATCGACGGCTTCTTTCCAGGAGCGCTTGGGGGCTGCCGGGGGCGGCGGAACGGATCCTGATCGATTCCGGGCGGGGTCAGCTACCGGTTCGATCTTAATATCTTTGATCGGAGAAATGATCTGGCCGGTCATTACCGCAAATCCGTTTCTCATGGTGATACCCTGCGCGCAATAATCAATATCCACATCCAGTTTGTTCTTTATTGAATCCTGATATTCAGGAGTCGACTTCATTTTCTCAAGAGCGTAAGTCAACTGACTTTCCCAATCAAGGAGCGGCTCTTCGTCACTTCTCTCGATCAGGGTGATCGGCGAACTGATCTCTTCTGTATCGGTAAGGCTGTTCCCCACTATATTAGACTTCTCAAGAAGTGTAGCCATGAGCAGTTTAGCTAAACCCATTCCTAATGGTATCGAAAGCAAACAACAAATGAATAGTAATCCCATAGTGTTCACCCCTGTCTTTTCTTCACGAATTTGAAAAGTGAAGAATCCTGTGTTAGATGGACGTACTTCATGACCTTTTTCATTTTGTTCTTACCCATGACCCATAGACCTAGTCCGCAGAGAATAATTATGACCGGCATAAGAGCGAGAGAGACCCCTTCTTTGAATTCAGATGGTTTTCCCATCACTTTGTAGAAACCATACAAGACAACGCCACAAAGGATCGTGAAAAGGATAGAGAGTGTTATTGTTAATCTATCTACTGCTTTTTTATCCCACGGCAGGCCTCCGACGACCTTGCCGGTCTGGGCATTGATCAGGATGGTATGATGCTGTCCCTCGTACCAGAATGTGGCAAACCATACCGGGAACAAGGCATACATAATCGCATGTTTATTTATATATGTTTCGTATTCACCGCGTGTTACACGCGCATCAAATCCTCGAACGGTTTTTATCACCTGACTATGAAATGCATTGATGCCACGGACATTTGCTGCCTGCTGGATCATCTCGTCAGAAGCATCGGCAGCATTGGAATAAAAACCGAGAAGATAACTCTCGTTAAAAGGTTTCATATCGTTAAGATCGTAGGGCTCTAACTGCTGGGAACTCTCATCGGACAGAATTACCGATGCATCTATCGGAAGATTTCGCAGCTGCAAGAAGCCCGTTCTTTTGGTATGGATTGTTTCTGCGTGATTTCCACGCATGATTTGACTGCAAACGTTCACGGCCTCGAAATGCCGGCCATTTACGATCTTATAGGGGATATAGATACCTCTGACCATATCCGGATTGATTCTTTTCAGATCTTTCGGAATAAAGGCGCGTCGCTTAAATGCCTTCCGGATCGAGGCCACCGCATCTGCCGGTGTGGTTTGGAAAGGGAGGACGAAGTCAGGTGCTTTTTCCTTGGAAATACGACTGAAGATCACACTCGAATTTCCGCAGTAGATACAATTGGTGGAGGCTTCGGATCCGTGGACAAAGATCTCCCCGCCGCAAGACTGGCAGGTGTAAACTTTACAGGCCATGAAGTGCTTGTAGATCTCATCAGCATCTTCATTTTCCTCGATAAAATCCTGAAGGTCCGGAAACTCTTCGTGCACATCCACAGTCTGGGGATCCCAGGAACTCCCGCATGTATGGCAGACGACCTTTTGTGTCTTCGGGTCAAATGTGATCTGTGCCGCACAGTTTTTGCATATCGTTGCCAATAGTTACACCTCCCTCCTATTCCTTTTCCGATTATACCAAAAGTGAAGAACAGTTCTCATGGAAAAAGTGGAAATTCCGAATGATTTTTCATGGAAAAAGTGGGAAAAATTAAGGAAAAACCATGGGAAAAGTGGAAATTCGGACCGTTTTTGCATTGAAAAAGTGGCGATTTCTTTTTATAATCACTGTATAGGAGTGATGCCCATATGCTTAAGAGACACTTAGAGACAGCAATTAATAATTGGATAACGGATGGTCGGAATGCGATGCTTGTCAGTGGAGCGCGACAAGTTGGTAAGACGTATCTGATTAGAAACTGTTTGAAGCAGAAGAATGCTGATTACATAGAAATAAACTTCATCAAAAATCCGGAGATGGTGGCTGTATTTGAAAACAGTAAATCAACAGAGGATTTAAAGATAAGTATTTCTGCTTCGTTAAACAGAAGTCTTACAGAAGGCCAGACGATCCTTTTTCTAGATGAAGTTCAGGAGTATAAGGATATTGTAACGAAAATTAAATTCTGGGTCGATGATGGGAGTTTCAAATACATACTGAGTGGCTCACTCTTAGGGATAGAGCTGATAGATCTGCGATCTGCACCTGTTGGATATTTAGATGAGATAACCATGTATCCACTCGATTTTATTGAGTTCTTATGGGCATGTGGTGTAAAAGATGAAGTAATAAACTATTTGAGGAAATGCTTCGATGAAGACAAAGAAGTATCGGAAAACGTCCACAATAAGATGATGGAACAATTCAGAAGATACTTGGTTGTTGGCGGCATGCCTGCCTGTGTGAATGAATTTGTGGAAAGTGGTGATATTAAAAAAGTTTCAGCGATTCAGAAAAACATCATCTCTGAATATAAAAGAGACTTTACGAAGTACGAAGCGAAAGAAAAGAAACTCATGCTTCAATCTGTCTATGAACTGGTACCATCCGAATTGCTGAAGCAAAATAGAAGGTTTAACTTAGCAGATATAAAGAAAGGATTGAAATTCGAACGTGTAGAAGACAGTTTCTTGTGGCTCAAAAGCGCCGGAGTTACAATCTGTGTATATAATGCTACGGAACCGAAAATTGCTCTTAATCAGAATATGAAAAGCAGTCTTGTAAAACTATATATGTCTGATGTTGGACTGCTAACAGATATATACGGACCGTCTATGAAACTTGGAATTCTTTCAGAGAATAAAACAATCAATTGTGGAGGCATATATGAGAACGCGGTGATGCAGGAACTGTGTGCTCATGGGTTTGATACATACTATTACAACAGCAAGCGGCTAGGTGAGTTGGATTGTGTAATTGAACATAATGGACATATCCTTCCCATCGAGATTAAAAGTGGAAAAGACTACTATGTGCATTCTGCTTTGACGAACTGCTTGAATAATGAAGAATTTGATATCCCCGAAGCGATTGTGTTCTCTGGATACAATGTGTCGAGGAAAGAGAGAACGCGATATCTCCCTATATACATGTGCACGTTTGTAAAGAATGATGTTGAGCTTCCGATTCTAAATCCATTAGCGGAAATCTAATCAAGAGAAAGAAGAAAACTATGCACACACCGCAGATCCTATACTGAAAGGATAAAGCCAATTTCTTTGGGAGATGCTATACTTTTCTTAAAGAAAAATACGATGGCTTGTGTCGTATGAAGAAAGATCCTGACGGAAAGGAGAGTTGCGAAATGATTCGTGAAATGAAGCGGGAAGAGATCCCGCAGTGTGTGGATGTGATCCGAAAGAGTTTTCTGACAGTGGCGGAGGAGCTTGGTTTTACCACGGAAAATGCACCTCGTTTCACAGCTTTTGCGATCTCTGAAGACAGGCTCTATTCGCAGCTGGAAGAAGGCCGTCCGATGTTCGTCTATGTGGATGAGAAGGGAAATATCTGCGGATATTATTCTCTGGCGATGCAGGAGAATCTCGAGTGTGAACTCAATAATCTGGCCGTCCTTCCGGAGTACCGCCATCAGGGAATCGGAAAACTTCTTCTGGAGCATGCTTTTTCCTATGCGCATAGCGTCGGATGTACGATCGTAAATATCTCCATCGTGGAAGAAAATACCGTCTTGCGCAAGTGGTATGAGAGCTTCGGCGCCGTGCATATCGGCACGAAGAAATTCGATTTCTTCCCGTTTACTTGTGGCTATATGCAGAAAGAAGTGTGACGCGATTTGAAATGGTATATTGATCGATTTTCTGAACTTCGGAAAACGCCGCCGGTCTACTCCGTGTGCGGGGATGATTGTGCGGTCTGCCCCAGATTTCTGGCGAGAACAGAGGAAGAGCTTCACGAGACGGCGGAGTTCTGGTATCGTTCCGGATGGAGGGATCACGTAGTCAGTAACGATGAGATCCGGTGTACCGGCTGCGGCTGCCGTCCGACTTGCAGCTTTATGCTCCTTCCCTGCACGAAAGAACATGACGTATCCTGGTGCAAGGAATGCCCGGAGTTCGAGTGCAAAAAGATCGAGGATGTGTATCTCCGCTCTGCTTCGAAAATGGAGCAGTGCCGAAAGGCCTGCGAAAGTGAAGAAGAGTTTCAGATGTTCGTCCGTGCCTTTTACCAGAAGGAGGAAAATATACGCGGAGTCCCGATGCGGATCGGCGTGATCCAGGCAAGCTCCCAGAGCGAAAAGAACTCACTTCTATTCGAGAGCGTGAAGAAGTTTGCAAAGTATGCGACGGTTCTGAATTTCGGCTGCACACCGGAGGAAAAAGAGAAGTACAGTTACATCGAGATCTCCATTCTGGCGGGGCTTCTTCTGGCGTCAGGATCTCTCGATCTTGTGGTGACGGGATGCTCTTCCGGGCAGGGCATGATGCTGGCTTGTAATAACGTGCCGGGCGTGCTCTGCGGGTATGTTCCGACACCGATGGATGCATATCTTTTTGCTCAGATCAACGACGGAAATGCCGTGTCGGTTCCTCTGGGTGAGGAATATACATGGCAGGGAAAAGAGAATCTTGAACAGACGGTCGAGAAGCTCTTTTCCGAGCCTTTCGGACAGGGATATCCGAAGTCGGAAGCGGAGCGAAAAAAGAAGGATACACTTCTTCTGAAAAGAATCAGGAAGAATTCGCAAGTTTCTATTTCGGAGTTTCTTTCTGCCCTTCCGAAGGACCTTATGGATAAGATCCGAACGAAGGAAAACGTGATAGCATATATACGAGAAAACGGAAAGGATCCGGATATCCTGGCATGGCTTCGATGACGGATCTGTTCCTTCTGAAAAAGAGTAAGGTGAGAGATAAAATGAACCTGAAAATAGCATTACTTCAGATCCTTCCCGGTAAGGATCTTGATGAGAATCTTCTGATCGGGAAAAAGGCCTGTGAGGAAGCAAAAGAAAAGGGCGCGGATGTGGCGCTTTTTCCGGAGATGTGGAGCGACGGATATGCGCTTCCACAGGATGAAGCCGAAATACGCAAACTCGCTATCGAAAAAGACAGTGAGTTCGTCAATACGTTCCGGGATCTTGCCTCTGCACTTCAGATGGCGATCGGCATCACTTTCTTAGAAACGAATGAACCGAAGCCGCTGAATTCCGTGATCTTCTTTGATCGGACAGGGAAAGAGATCCTTCACTACTCGAAGGTACATCCATGTGCTTTTGCCGATGAAAAAGTCTTAAGTGGCGGAGATGATTTCTACGTCGCGGACCTGGATTTCGGAAGAGGAAAAGTAAAGTTCGGATCCATGATCTGCTTCGACAGGGAATTTCCGGAGAGCGCCCGGATCCTGATGCTCAAAGGTGCGGAACTGATCCTGGCGCCGAATGCCTGCCCCATGGAGATCAACCGGCTTTCCACTCTTCGAGCTAGATCTTACGAAAACATGGTGGCGGTGGCGACCTGCAACTACCCGGAAGGACAGCCGGATTGCAACGGTCACTCGACGCTTTTCGACGGTGTGCCGTGGCTTCGGGATGATCCGGGCGTGAGAGATATGTGCGTACTGGAAGCACCGGGCGAGCCGGGTGTGTATATCGCGGAACTCGATCTGGATCAGCTGCGAGGACACCGAAGCAACGACATCATGGGCGACAAGTACAGACGTCCGGAGAAATACGGGATCCTTGCTGATCCCGAAGTGCGGGGCGTGATCGGCGGAGAGTTCGTTCACTGGTAACGAGCAGAGGAGAAAAGAGTATGCGATTCAATCAACTGGTTCCGGAACTGAGTGTTTCCGATATTGAGAAATCCAAACGGTTCTATACGGACGTACTGGGTTTTAGGATCGAGTACGAACGGGTCGAGGATAAGTTTGCTTTTCTATCGCTTGAAGAAGCGCAGTTAATGATCAACGAGATCAACGGCCATTGGGAGACCGGGAAACTGGAGTATCCTCTCGGAAGAGGGATCAATTTCCAGATCGAGATCGACCACTTGGAGGAATTCGTTGCCCGGATAAAAGAAAAAGGCGTGGTTCCGTTTAAAGATATATTCACCAGCAAGTACCGCTGCGACGGTGTCAGCTATGTGGAGAAAGAAGTGCTGATCCAGGACCCGGACGGGTATCTCCTGCGGTTTTCTGAGACATTGGAAGAGGAGTGAGCCGATGAATCATGATGAGCAGAGAATATGGCTGATCAAGCAGCTTCTGGCGGAGAGATCGGATGTAGCCGACGTGGAAATACCCGCCGGCGAAAAGGAGCAGAAAGATCTCCTTCGGGGGCTTATGAATATCCGTATGCCCGATCCGATCAGTGAGGAATTTCTGAAGATTCAGGATGAATATCTGACGGCGGAAAATGAAGCGGAAGGCATCGTAAGATTAGAGGATCTTACGCCCATCGGATCGGATGCACAAATCTATCTATGGCAGGGAGATATGTCCAGGCTTTCTGTGGATGCTGTGGTAAATCCGGCAAATTCCGGCTTCACCGGCTGCTATCAGTGGCTGCATTCGTGTCTGGATAACATCCTGGGATCTAAGGCCGGCATCCAGCTTCGGCTTTACTGCAATGACATCATCGAGAAGCAGGGATATCCGGAACCGACCGGAGGCGCCAAGATCACACCGGCATTTAATCTTCCGGCTAAGTATATCATCCACACCGTCGGCCCGATCGTACAGCATGTTCTGACGAAACAAAATGAAGACGATCTGGCATCCTGCTACCGTTCGATCCTGAAACTGGCAGATGAAAACGGTCTTTCGAGTGTTGCCCTCTGCTGCATTTCTACCGGTGTATTTATGTTTCCGAATGAAAGAGCAGCGGAGATCGCCGTGGCGACGGTGAAGGAATATCTGGATACGACCGGAAGCGGCATCAAAGTGCTTTTCAATGTGTTTAAGGATATTGATCTTCTGTTTTACCAGAACCTTCTAAAATATACGGATACGCTCCAGGCAATTGAAGAAGGCCGTCGAATTGCTGACGATCCGACAATTCCGGGATATAAAGATGCAGAATCCCTTAGGAGTGCTTTGGAGACAAAGTGACATACTGATCCAGATACATCTGAATACTTGTGATAATAGGATTTTGATTCCAGAATAAACTTGTTTGTCCAGTCTGTACAAACAAGTTTATTTTGTTATAATTTTAATGGAGGGGAAAAATCTATGATGAATGTTAACTGCAGATACAAAATCAAGGAAGATATTGAGTTTATTCTTGAAGCGGAAAGGATAAACAAACTGGAACTGTCAGAAATGACCAGGATTTCACGAACCACGCTTGATGCTATAGAGAAGAAAGGTATGGCGACAGATGAAATCTGTGAAAAACTATACTCATACATCTATGGACAGAAATATAGAATCAATTCTGTGAAAGAGGAATTGATAAGAGAGAAGTATGGAATGGTCTTGTTTCATGGTTCTAAATACGGCCTTTCTGACATATCCGTTACCGGGTCGCGAGATAATTGTGATTTTGGGAATGGTTTTTATTTGGGGCAAACATACAATCAGGCACTATCTTTTGTATGTGAATATGATAAGGCTTCAGTGTATTCCTTTAAATACTCACGAGAAGGGATGAAGTGTTTGGAATTTGATTGTTCTCTAGATTGGATGATTGCAATATGTTATTTTCGGGGAACGATTCGAAATTATGCTAAAAGTGAGAGAGTCAAAGCTGTTATAGAAAAAGTGGAGAAAGCAGATGTTATCATAGCACCGATTGCAGATAACAAGATGTTTTATGTAATGTCTCAATTTGCAGAAGGGGAGATCAATGCTGATGTAGCCCTTCATTCATTATCTGCCTCAAGATTGGGATTGCAATATATCCTAAAAACGGAAAAGGCATTAATGAATTTGGTTCCAATAGAACGATATTATTTGTCTGTTCCGGAAAGAGAGGATTGCAGAAAGAAACTAATTGAAAGAGGCTATGAAATAGATACAAAACTCAAACTTGCCAAAAGAGAGTATAGAAATGGACTATATATTGAGGAGTTGCTGAAATGAAAGAGTTTGATCATGATGGTCTTTTACTTGCGGAATTTCAAGGCAAACTATTTGAAAAATCTGCAGACTTACACTGCTCTACAGCAGTATTCATTCGAAGGTTCTTACACTCTGACTATCTAAAAAAACTTGATACAAATAATTTGTCAGTTTTATCATTAGATGTGAATGAAGGAATAGACAGTATTCAAAAACAGTTTGGAGACTCGAATTATGGTCAAACAAAGTATTCAAAAAGCGCTCTGTTTTGGATGGGCTACATATATAGATATCTTGCATATACCAGAGAAACGACAACAAAATTTGTGATGAGTCTTTTCCCTTATAGGCAGCTCAACGATGTCTATTATTCATTTCATACCCAAGATCCTGAATGGTGTGTGCGTAGTCTGTTGGAAATGAGTAATTTGAATGAGGATGTATTTGATAAAAACATAAGGCTGAAGGAAGTTATAATGTCGCGTGGAGAGTATTAACATGGTTAGTATGGATTTTGCGGAGAGCGTTAAGAAACTGAAGCAAGCCCTCTCTGAGGCGGATGCTGTCGTGATCGGTGCCGGTGCGGGTCTTTCTACTTCGGCGGGCTTTATCTATAGCGGTGAGCGGTTCGAGAAATACTTTTCCGACTTCTCTGAAAAGTACGGTTTTACGGACATGTATACCGGTGGCTTTCATGTGCTGGGGCTGGAGCCGGAGATCATGTGGGCGTACTGGTCCAGATACATCTACATCAACCGCTATCTGGATGCGCCGAAACCTGTGTACGACGAGCTCTTCTCGCTGGTGAAAAATAAGGATTATTTCGTCCTGACGACGAATGTGGATCACTGCTTCCAGAAGGCGGGATTCGATAAGGAAAGGCTCTTTTATACCCAGGGGGATTACGGCCTTTTCCAGTGTACGGAACCCTGTACACAGGACACCTACGATAACGAAGAGATGATCAGGAAAATGTATGAGCAGCAGAAGGATATGCGGATCCCTTCCGAGCTGATCCCGAAATGTCCGAAGTGCGGGAAACCGCTTACCATGAATCTTCGTTCCGACGATAAGTTTGTCGAGGATGACGGATGGAAACTTGCGTGCTCGAGATATGAAGTATTCCTGGAGACGCATAAGACGGGGAAAGTCCTTTTCCTGGAACTGGGTGTCGGGTACAACACACCGGTCATCATTAAGTATCCGTTCTGGAAAATGACCATGCAGAATCCAGAGGCGACCTATGCCTGCATCAACTTCGAAGAAGCCCTCTGTCCGGAGGAGATCAAGGACCAGGCGATCCTGATCACGGGCGATATCGGCGAGGTCTTAAAGGAGCTGAAATCATGATCATCCAGACAGGCATGCGCACCGATATTCCGGCCTTTTATTCCGAGTGGCTCTGTAACCGGATCAAAGAAGGCTTCGTTCTGGTGCGTAATCCCTATAATCCTTCGCAGGTGACGAAATACAGTTTGTCTCCCGATGTGGTGGATCTGATTTCTTTCTGCACCAAGAATCCTACGCCGATGCTGCCGAAGATGGACGTACTGGATCCTTACGGACAGTACTGGTTTGTGACGATCACGCCTTATGGAAAAGACATCGAGCCCCATGTTCCGGATAAGGAGCGGGTGATGGAGTCTTTTCAGAAGCTTTCGGAGCGGGTCGGTGTGGACAGTATGGGCTGGCGCTACGATCCGATCCTCGTTGATGCAGCTCACTCTGTGGAATGGCATGTCGACATGTTCGAGAAGATGGCAGCGACTCTTTCCGGCTACACGAAGACCTGCGTCATCAGTTTCCTGGACATCTACAAAAAAGTGGAGAGGAACTTTCCGGAGGCGCGGGAAGTCTCTCTGGATGACCGGATGACTCTCGGTAAAGCGTTTATCGAGATTGCAGGAAAGTACGGCATGACGATCCGTCCCTGTGCCGAGGGAAAAGCACTTGCGCCTTATGGTGCGGACTGCTCGGGCTGCATGACGGTATCGACCTACGAGACAGCGCTTCACTCTCACCTGATCGTTCCGAAGACGGGGAAGAACCAAAGAAACGGGGAATGTGCCTGCCTTCTGGGTTCGGACATCGGTGCCTACGATACCTGCGGACATTTATGCAGATACTGCTATGCCAATACAGATCCTTCGCTGGTTCGGGAAAACATGCGACGCCACGATCCGAAGTCGCCTTTCCTCATTGGGACAAGTATGTCTGGTGATACGATCCATCAGGCTGATCAGAAGAGCTGGATCGACCGGCAACTGCGACTGGATCTGCCATGGTAGGAGACAGGCGCTCTTTTTTGCTGATCGAGACATACAGTGCTTTTGTGATCATCGGCAGTAGCACGGATCAGCAGTGACAGTCTCTCTGCATTAGTGGAACAAGATAGTGGTCCTTTTGACGTGTGATCTTGAAGAAGCGGATCATGTGAAGAACAATACAATCGCTAATATATGCCTGATCTGTTGCTTAAATTACACCTTGCTGCCGATGTGTTAACAAATCAAATGAGAATAGTGCTTTTTTAGAATAAATCAATGTCGACCCATGTCTCTTATTCCGCAATTTTCCACTTGGAATTATCTACCTGCAGGCTGTAGCCGCAGTAGGAGCATGCACCATGGTCATCAGGAAGAAATGGTACACCACAGGAGGGACAGGACTTGTTTACGAGGATCTCCCCTTGGGACTTCAGCTTATTCGGGTAGCGTGCCCGCACCATTTTGAGTCTTTTTCTCGTTGTTGCGGTAGAGATCTTCCCGGAACTGTCGATCGTTCTTGTCCGTAGCGGGACCATCGCCGTAATGAAGCTCTGATCTTCGGTATTCGTGACCGACTTATACTTGATCTCTCCGAGATACATTTCCAGTGTCGTCTCCGGATCTGCCCGCTTCCAGAGTTCTTCCAGGATCGAGCTTCGGAACAGGTTTTCGGAGAAACGGGTGATCTTCTTAGTCTTACTGCTTTTGTTAAAAATATGCTCAAACAGAACCAGCACGATAAGCGTCGCGATAAAACCGACGATCACGCCTCCGGCCAGTAACATCAGAGCAAATGCGGCATCACCTTTAATCACATCCATAAACGGAAGGAAGATCAGAAGTGTCACGATGAACGTTACCGGAACGACGGGCAGGAACATGAGAAGTGTTTTCCCGAATCCTTCATTCTCGATGACGAAATCCTGCGTCTGCCAGTCGTAGAAATTCGAGAATACCGGACGTCCGCAGAATGGACATGTCGTCTCCGCACCACTGATCGTGATCTCCGCGCCGCAGGAATAACAGCGCTGCTCCCGGACTTCCTCGTAGAATTCCTTATTTCCTTTCTTACCCTGGCGTTTTCTCTCTTTCTCGGCAGCCAGATCTTTACACCGTATATGCCGGCTCTGCCGTACCGCGATCCGGGCATTTCGTATCAGTTCGTCGTTGACGGTTCTCCCGGATGCATCAACATAGGTGTCTCTTAAAGAGCCTTCTGCCTCGCCTTCACGCCATTGACGTCCGCCGTCGTTCCAGTTCTTGAAGTTTCCCGGCTTCCCGGTATTCTTCATCTTTGTTTTCTGCAGCCGGATCACGCGGCGTAGTCCGTGTCTTTGAAGAAGACGGATGCTGTTCTCCTGCATCTGCCGGAATGTGGTATCCATCCTTCCCGTGAGATAGGAGCTATCTGCGTTTCCCCATGAAAGCAGAAGCGGCTCGATCGCCTGCTTCATGTCTTTAGTAAGAGAAGATCCGGCCAGAAGGGATCCCTCGACCGGCGTATTTGCACTCGGGCTATTCTTCTTTTTCTTCGAATCATAGCTTCCGAAAATCTTATTGAACACCTTATCGGTAAAGTCGACAATGTTGTCACTGTATACGAGAAACAATGACCCGGCAAACCCGATAACAGAAGCGATGATCGCATAGATAAAAATCATAGTTCTCTATCCTCCAAGAATATAACTAAGTATCCGGCTTTACTGGCATGAAAGCGGGTGACACTTCTTTTGAATTCCTGAAATCATTTTAGCATGTCTCTATTACGAATGATAAACCAAAGATGCGAGATTGATTTGCATAATGGTAGAATATGTATATCAGCTTTCCGGAAAAGGGGACAAAACCATGGTGCTATCAAACGAGGAATTAAAGAAGATCTATTTCGGCGCATATGAATTTTCGGAGACGGAGGACGGATATCTTCAGGCCTTCCAGTACACCAAGGAACAGGTAGAGTACTTCAAAGGTGCTTTTTTCATGTGGTACGAAAGATGTACGGCCACCACGGCAAAAACACTGGAATTCACAACGTCTGCGACGAAGCTTTCTTTCGACTATAAGACCATCTGGAAAGGATCTCCGGATTCCTTCGAACTTCTGGTGGATGGTTTTGTCACGAATATCGCGCGGGTCAAGGACATCATGGACGTCGGGACTTTCGAGTGGGAGCTTCCGGAGGGCGAAAAGTCAGTGGTCATTTACCTGCCGGCGGATGCGACAGTCTTGATCCGTAACTTCACTATCGATGCGGAAGTGATCCCGGCCAGGAAGAACGAGAAAGTCCTGTGGCTGGGTGACTCCATTACTCAGGGATATGGCCCGCTCCGCTCGTCCTGCACCTACGTCAGTGTCGCCAACCGGATCCTGAATTACGACATCATCAACCAGGGCATCGGCGGCTATATCTACGATAAGAAGTCCCTCATGAAGATGGATGGCTATACGCCGGATAAGATTATCGTGGCTCTCGGCACCAACCAGTATGGCGAGAAGGATATGACTCCGGTCGAGGAGTACTATGAGACTCTGATCAGCATCTACGGAAACGAGATCCCGATCTTCTGCATCACGCCGCTCTGGCGTGGTGATTCCTGGGACGGACTTCCGAAGCTGATCGAGTTCTGCGGGAAGGTGAAGGCCATCGCAGAAAAGTATAACAATGTTACAGTCATTGACGGAATGAAGATGGTGCCGCATTTTCCGGAATACTTCCTTGATAATCTGCATCCGAATGCACTGGGCTGTGAGATCTACGGCAGGAACCTGGCCGAGGCCATTTTGTCGGCGACTGGAAAGAAAGCGTGAGAAGGGACGCACAAGAAATGCAAAGGGTGACGGACAAGGAGACAGAAAGAGCATGATCGACGGACATATCCATATCGAAAAGGGCCCGTACAAGCTTCCCTGGATCCGGGAGTTTGTGGATCAGGCGGTGAAGATGGAGCTTTCAGAGATCCGGCTTCTCGAGCATAACTACATGTTCCCGGAGTTCGCTCCTATGTACGATTCTACCCGCGCGGCAAGTGATTTTGTCGATAACTGGTTTCAGCGAAAGGCGGGGAAGAAGAGCTTTTCCGAGTATCTGGAACTGGTGGATAAGGTGCGGCAGCAGGACTATCCTGTGAAGATCAAGTTCGGCCTTGAGGTCTGCTACTTCGAAGAATACGAAGATCTGATCCGTGAACTGACGAAGGATAAGGGACTGGATTTTCTTCTCGGAAGCATGCACTTCGTGGGTGATTTTGCATTCGACCATAACGCGGAGCTGTGGGAAGGAATCGATGTGGACAACACCTACAGAAGGTATTTCGAAGATTCCGTGAAACTCGCAGACAGTGGGCTTTTCGATGGGATCGGCCATCCGGATACCATCAAGCTCTTCGGGCATAAAGCGTCTTTCTCGCTCACAGATTACTACGAGAAACTGGCAGAAGCCTTGGCGCGGAACGGCATGTATGCTGATGAAAACAGCGGCGCCCACCGGCGCTGCCCGGACACCGCTTCCCTTGGCATGGAACCGGAACTGATCCGCATTCTGAAAAAGCATAATGTGCCGATCATCACATCCTCGGATGCGCACTGTCCGGAGGATGTAGGCGATAGAATCAAAGAGATGGTGGAACTGATTACCGACTGATCTTTATGCGAACGGCTGAGTGTTGGGACTCGCGCCGGGTTATGCTGATATTCGCTTCCGGATTAGATTTCAAGTATAATGCGAAACTTCCTTTCATGCAGTAAGATGGATGTATAACCGATGCTTTGGGCATAAGTCGAGAACATCTTTCTGACATAAGAGGAATACATGGAAATCATTAACTATTTTGATTCGAACAATCAGGAACACTGGAAAGAAGAGATCAAGAAAAGCGACTGGGTGGCAGGTGCTTTTCTATACGAATTGCTTTCGGAAAATAAATTAAAGAATCTGGTAGGGGAGACGTCGAAGCTTCTGCTGCTTACCGATGGCGAGAAACTCGCGGCATTCTGCACCTATGCGGAAAGAGATGAGATCGAAGATCCGACACTCACGCCGTGGGTCGGGTTTGTCTATACTTTCCCCGAATATCGCGGTGGGCGCCGAATGGGACTTCTTCTGGATCGCGCCTATGAGCTGGCGAAGGAAGACGGGCACAAGGTGATCTACATCTCCACAGGAGAAGAAGGCCTCTACGAGAAGTACGGCTACACCTACTGGCAGGATATGACTGACTGGAACGGCGGCACCAGCCGGGTGTACAGGCGATTTGTGAAGTGATTTCCGAAGAAGAAGGGAGAGGCCGATGAATTATTTTGTAGAAGGTTTACAAGGAAGCGGAAAGAGCACTCTGGTAAGTAAGCTTCAGGAGCTTCATCCGGAACTCAAGGCGGTCCGGGAAGGCGAGTATTCGCCTGTGGAACTTGCCTGGTGTGCATATTTGGATGAGGAGAAGTATCCGGCGATCCTGGATAAGTACCCGTCTCTTCGTAAAGAGATCGAGGAGAAGACTTATTCCGAGGGGGACAAACGGATCGTGACCTATACCAAGATCCGGTCCGAGGATCGGGCGTTCTATCAGGATCTGGAGCAGTATGAGATCTACAATAACCGGGTGACTTTTGAGGAATTCGAGTCGATCATTCTCCAGCGTTTCTCGGCATGGAACAGTGACGGGAATATCTTCGAGTGCTCGCTTTTCCAGAACATCGTCGAAGACCTGATCCTTTTCCGCAATATGTCTGATGAAGAGATCCTTCCTTTTTATGAAAAGATCCGCGATGCTCTTTCCGGAAAAGAGTTTAAGATCCTTTATCTCAAGGCGGAAGATCTTCGCGGAAATCTTCAGGTGATCAGAAAAGAGCGGTCGGATGAAAACGGTGTGGAAATGTGGTTCCCGCTGATGATGCAGTTCTTCAATGATTCGCCCTACGCGAAGGCAAGAGGAGTCTCGGGAGAGGATGCACTGATTGCGCACTTTGCCCACCGGCAGGAACTGGAACTACGGATTTGCGAAGTGCTTTTTCCAGAGAAAACAAAGATCCTTCCGTCGAAGGGATATGGCGAACTGGAAGGGATCTGAAACACGTGCGCGGAGCAAGGGAAATTTAATGCTGCGCGAGAGATATATGAAATGGTGCGCACTGGTATGAATGCGCGCGGAAATAGCAAGGAGAAAATATGAGTTTTTTATTGGAAACAGATAGATTAAAGATTACGGAAATGACCATGGATATGGCTATGGACGTTCACATGAATTCGCTGGACGAAGACACGAAAAGGTTCGTACCGGATGAGGTCTTCGCGACACTTGAAGAGGCACAGGAAACGATCGAGTTCCTGATATCGCAGTACGGATCCAATGAAGGTCCGCTGGTCTATGCTTTGATCACGAAAGATGAGGGAAAGAACATCGGCTATGTTCAGATCGTCCCCATTGATGACGGGAAGTGGGAGATCGGATATCACGTAGGGAAGATATACACCGGAAAGGGATACGCAACGGAAGCGGTCCGCGCCTTTCTTCCCGTGATGGTGAAGAGGCTTGGGATCGATGAAGTGTACGGCGTACGCCTTCAGGAGAACAAGGCGTCAGGGCGCGTGCTGGAGAAATGCGGGTTCCAAGTGCTTTTCACAGGGGAAGGACCGTATCACGACGATGTGTGTGCGATCGAAAAGAGCGTGTGGAAAGCGTAAGTCTATGAAGTGGTCACTGTAAAACGTTTCTAGAGTGACCATTACATAGACTTTTGCCATTATTCACTGTAATGGTCACTGTAAAACGTTTCGAGATAGACTATTACATAGACTTTTTCAGAGACAAGCTTTAGAAAGAGTAAAATTGCAGGGGCAATTTCAAATAACATGAGATTTCCTCCTGTGTGTCCTGAAAGTCAGGCTACTTCATTACTCTTCCCAGAACAACTCGTCCAGGGTCTTGCCGAGGACGCGGCAGATGGAGAGACAGAGCTTGATCGTGGGGTTGTAGTCGCCTTTTTCAATTGCGTTGATCGTCTGTCTGGAGACGCCGACTTTGTCTGCCAGATCCTGCTGGGACATGTCCAGGGCGGCGCGCGCTGCTTTTAACCTAAGATTCTTCATCGGCGGCCTCCTTTTTCTCGATGGATGACTTCACCGTGAGCTCGATGGCGAGAAGGAAGAAGCAGATGCCTACAACGAGCCCTGTACCGGTGATCTCGTTAAATCTTCCGAGCCCGAGGAATGTCATGCCGGAGCCAATGAGTGCCAGGATGCCCATGACCCAAGAAAGGGCAATGAACTTCGCGCGTCTCTCGGAAAGACCGAAGAACGCATCATTGACATCGCACATGATGGCAAATGCGGTCGAGCCTACGATCACTGATCCGATGCCGACCTCATACATGGAGATCGGGAAGTTCTCGACGGACATGCTCAGACATCCATATGTAAAACAGCACATCATAACAATGATCAGTGCATTCATCGCAGCTTTTCCGCGAGCAGCCAGCTGGCGCTCATCGTATTTGCTTTCACTGCGGTTTGTTGTCACGATCACATAGATCCCAAAGACCAGGAGAAGGGCGGCAAGCATCAGTGGCATGCTATGGAACTTCAGTGCGTCGGATGTACCCTTTAGCTTAAAGTGAAGACTATAGGATGAGGGGGCGAGAGAACCGGTGTTTTCAGGAATGAACTGCATATACAGATCCTTGCCTTCTGCGTCGGTGACATGGATCTTTGCAGAGCCGTTTCCGCTGCCGGAGATCTTTTCTTTCACGATGGAAGTGGAATCCGGTGAGCCAATATGGATCACGACCTCGGTGTCTATTCCGTCCGGTCCGTCGATCTCTACATCAAAAGTTACCTTCTCGCCGATCGGCTCGAAGTGGATGGGATCGATTTCATGTTCTATGCCGGTGTCTGTGACGGTGACCGAGTTACTAAACTGCATATAGTCTTTGCTCTCCGGCTGAAGAGCGCTTCTGATTCCTGCTGCCAGAATGACGACGGATACGATGATGATCGAAAGGACCGTCATGGCTAAAGTTTTCTTTTTCATAAGTTTACACCTCCGTGCAAAACGCTTCATTACGGCAGACCGATTTCCTGCCTTGCAAGATGCAATGGTACATCATGCATTACACAATGTCAAGTATATACGACAAAAAGTTAAATATATGCAGATGTGATCTTCCGTGACCGAGGAGATGATATAATGAGAAGAATCAGATTTAAAGGAGCCGATATGAGAAAGAAAAAAGGAATCATTTTCGATATGGATGGTACGGTCTGGGATTCTTCCGAGAACGTGGCTGCCGCTTGGACAGTAAAAGTTCACGAGGCGGGATATAAAGATAAAACAGTAACGAGAGAGGATATCCAGAGCGTCATGGGAAAACCGATGGACGTGATCGCGGATACACTCTTCACTTATACGGAAAAAGGACCCGAACGGGACAGCCTGCGCTCTGCCTGTGAAAACTATGAGAATGAATATCTCAGCAAGCACGGCGGTATCCTCTATGAGGGAGTGGTGGAGACCTGGCAGAAACTCAAGAAGATGGGATATCACATCTATATCGTCAGCAATTGTCAGGCAGGATATATCGAGGCTTTCCTCGGGTATTACGGCATCGCCTACGGTACGAAGGAGGATCTTGTTGAAGATATCGAGTGCTATGGAAATAACTTCCTGCAGAAGGATGAGAATATCCGTCTTCTGGCGGAGAGAAACAAGCTGACGGCTGCCTGCTATGTGGGTGATATCCAGAGTGACTACGATGCCACGATGAAAGCGGGGCTTCCGTTTATCCACGCAAAGTACGGCTTTGGCACGATCGACGCGGAAGTGCCGGTGATCAATTCTTTTGCAGAATTAATAGATGTTATTCCGGAAGTGATCGGATAAGAATTCAGATACAAATCCGGATAAGAATAAGGGGGTAGGTACCATGTCTAAAGAAGAAATCTCAATTCCCGTAATACTGAAGATCGAAAAGGGTGTCACCGCACATATCGGTGACTATCTGAAAGAGGAAGGCATCACGCAGGTCACGATCCTCTTCGGAAACGGCCTGATCTCGATGTTCGGAGATACAGTGTTTAAGTCCTGCGAGAAGGCCGGCGTCGAGATACTGCACCATCAGGAGATGGATACAGTGGATTTTAAAGACATCACGGATCTGGCCTTTCAGATCCCGAATAAGACACAGGCGATCATCGGCATGGGCGGCGGTAAAGTCATCGATGCGGCGAAGTATATCGGATATATCCTTCGCATCCCGTTTATCAGTGTACCGACGAGCTCGTCTTCGGATGGTTTCTCGAGTTCCTCTGCATCTCTGACCGTCAACGGACACAGAAAATCCCTGCCGGCGAAGATGGCGTACGGTATCCTCGTGGATACGGATGTCATCAAGAGCGCGCCGGTGAGATTCCTCTATTCCGGCGTCGGTGATATGGTTGCCAAGATCTCTTCGACATATGACTGGCAGCATGAAGAAGATAAGGGCTATGATGAGGTCAACGACTTCGCATTTATGATCGCGAAAAAGGCGGTCAACTCCTTCGTGAGAACACCTTTTGAGTCCATGAATGAAGATCTCTTTCTAAAAGAACTTCTGGACTCACTTGCGATGAGCGGTGTGGCAAATGAGATCGCGGGATCGAGCGCGCCGACGAGCGGAAGTGAGCACCTGATCTCCCATGCGCTCGACCAGATCCTGGAGCATCCGCAGCTTCACGGCGTGCAGGTCGGGATCGCGACATATATCATGTGCAAGATCTGCGATCACCGCTGGAAGAGAGTCGATACCGTCTTTACGAAGACCGGTTTCTGGGACTACTGTGAGACACTCGACATGAAGGTTGAAGACTTTAAAAATGCCATCGATATGGCACCGCAGATCAAGCCGTTCCGCCACACCTATCTCCACGAGAAGAAGTACAGGGATCTGGCGAAGAAACTGCTGACGACCGATGAACATCTGAAGAAAATCCTGAAGTAATAGAATTTATCATCTTTTGGAAACAGGATGTTGGTAATAAAATAGTGAATATGACTCGTGAATTAGAAGGAGACTTGGAAGTATGAAGTATGTAATCATGTCAGGCAGATATGAGACGGGAACCGAAGAACAGAAGATGATGTACACGATGCTTTTCGGACAGGAAAGGATCCAGTATTTTTTCGATCTGTATTTTCACTGGTATAACCTCGTTCACGAGATGGGTCACTGCATCGTGGAGAAACAGAATGCCGTCATGTCAAAGGTCGCGGAGGAGATGTATGTAAATGCACTCGCAGTCTCCTACTATCGTTATATGGGCGAGGATGAGAAACTTGCCGAGCTGAAGGGAAGACTCGAAAAGATCTTAAGCCAAGTGCCTTCTCCGGTTCCGGAGGGAGAGACTTTCCTCGGATTCTATGAGAAGATCTGGAACACGGAACAGATCAATGACGTCATGATCTACGGATATTTCCAGCTGAACAGCGTACTGGAGATCCTTAATAAGGAGGACCTCGAATTAAAGACTGTTCTGAAGACGATCGGCATCAATATGCATGACCTGGAAACGAAAGAAACATGCGATGCGGAGATCAAGTCCGAAAACGCAGTGCTTTTCCTGAATGATGCGAGAGAGAATCTTCTGAAAATGGGTGTCGATGTTCCGGAGATCCGCCTGGAGCTTCAGGATAACCCGATGGTCCAGTGCGCACGCCTCGACATCTCTTATAGGAAACTGGAGGAGAAGGATCTTCCGGTATATATCGATATGCGTATGAAGCAGCTCCGCGAGGAGGGATCTCACGAGGAGACCGACATCGTGCCGGCACTTCTCGACTACTATCACCGTCACATGGCGGACGGAACTTTCGTGGCATGGCTTGCGCTCGAGGGAGATGAAGTGATCGGTACGAGCGGTATGTCATTTGTTGAGAGACCGCCGCACTTCCGCTGCCCGAATGGAAAGCTCGGACTTCTGTCGAGCATGTTCACTTCCCCGTATTACCGCCGTCAGGGCATCGCGCGTGAACTTCTGCACCGCGTCGTCGAAGAGGCAAGGGAATATGGCTGCAGCATGGTCCAGATCACGGCATCCGACATGGGCGTGAAGCTCTATACAGCCTACGGATTCGAGCATAACGGCAACTTTATGCAGTACAATCTCCTCTGACCAGAAAACGGGTGAGTCGGGGGAACACCCCGAAAAAAACATAAGAAAATCGAACAAATATTCCAAAACTGTGCTATAATATAGAAAATATGTTTGGTCAGGAAGGATGGTGCAGGCATGGAGAGAACGTATATCGCGATCGATCTGAAGTCTTTCTATGCCAGCGTGGAGTGCGTCGCGAGAGGACTCGATCCGCTGACCACTAACCTCGTAGTGGCCGACCCGACGAGGACGGAGAAGACCATCTGCCTGGCGGTATCGCCGTCGCTGAAGAGCTACGGTATCCCCGGCCGCGCGAGGCTTTTCGAGGTGCTGCAGAGAGTCGAAGAGGTCAATCAGTCGAGGAAGTGGAATTCTCCGGCAAAAGCACTTCCCGGGAAGAGTTATTTCGATCAGGAACTGAAGGCGGACCCGTCTCTGGCGGTGGACTTTATTATCGCGCCTCCGCAGATGGCGAAATATATGGAAGTGAGCGCCGGGATCTACGGCATCTATCTGAAGTATGTCGCGCCGGAGGATATCTTCGCGTATTCCGTGGATGAAGTGTTTATCGATGCGACAGGGTATTTGAAGACCTATGGCTGTAGCGCACACGACTTCGCGCGCATGATGATCCGGGATGTGCTGGAGAGCACGGGGATCACGGCGACGGCCGGGATCGGTCCGAATATGTATCTTTGTAAAGTCGCGATGGACATCGAAGCGAAGCATATTCCGGCGGATAAGGACGGTGTGCGCATCGCGGAGCTGACCGAGGAATCGTATAAAGAATCCCTCTGGGATCACCGCCCGCTGACGGATTTCTGGCGTGTGGGAAGAGGTATCGCGGCGAGGATCGAGAAACTGGGATTCCGAACGATGGGGGACATCGCGAGATGTTCGCTGGACAGGAAAACGATCGGTCTTCTCTATCAGGTCTTAGGAAAGAACGCGGAGCTTCTGATCGACCACGCCTGGGGGATCGAGCCGACAACGATCGCAGATGTGAAGAATTATCAGCCGAAGAATAACAGCATCTCCACGGGACAGGTCCTGAAGGAGCCGACGGATTACGAGACGACGAAGCTGATCGTTTGGGAGATGGCGGATGTACTGTCTTTGGATCTGGTGGAAAAAGGACTTGTGACCGATCAGATCGTGCTGACGGTCGGCTACGATAAGGCGAGCCTGGAAAGCGGGAATTATCAGGGCGAAGTGAAGGCGGACTTTTACGGAAGGATCGTGCCGAAGCATGCGCACGGCTCGAAAAACCTCGACGGACATACCGCATCCACCAGGAAGATAACAGAAGCGGCGATGGTGCTTTTCGAGGAGATCATGGATAAGACGCTGCTGTCCAGAAGGATAGCGATCGCGGCATGTAATGTGTTCCGGGAGGGGTGCGTGCCGGAGAACAGGCAGTACCGGCAGATGAGCCTCTTTGACCTTGCGGAAGAGACGAGGGCGGAGTCGGAGAAAAACGAAGAAAAAGACGAAAAAGAAAGAGCGCTCCAGGAAGCGATGGTGGAGATCAAGAAGAGGTTCGGGAAGAATGCCGTGGTGAAGGTCAAGAACCTCTCGCAGGGCGGCACCGCGATAGAGCGGAATAATCAGATCGGCGGGCATAAGGCATGAGTAATTACGACGATATAAAGCATCTGAAAAGACCGCAGTATCCGGATCTTCCGCCCATGTCTATCCATGACCGGGCCGCGCAGTTCTCGCCCTTTGCCGCGCTGGTCGGATATGATGGCGCGGTCGCGGAGACGGAGCGCCTTACCGAAAAGAGACGCGAGATGTCGGAAGAAGAGATCAGGGATCTGAATGAGAAACTGGCAGAGCTTTCGGAGAGGCTTTCTGAGCGGCCGTGGATCCGCGTGATGTACTTCATTCCGGACGCAAGAAAAGAAGGCGGGCGGTACGAAGAAAAGGAAGGGAACCTGCGCACGATCGACACCTACCATAAAATGCTGGTATTTACGGACGGGGTGAAAGTACCGGTCGATTTCACGTATTACATCCGGACATCACAGGAAACAAGCTAAGTGAAATCTATAAGAAAATGCATTATTTTGACAGATTTCTGAAAGAATTGGCGGAAGCTCCATGATAAAATATAGGAAGAATGAAGTCAGACGACAGATTATCAGATATGTTCTTTAGGACATTTGAAAGGAACCCATAAACAGCATGGAAATCATTAAAAGAAGCATTTTAGAAGGCGAGCGTGCCTTATTTCAGGCAAAGGATCTTAAGATCGAGGAGACGATCTTTGATAACGGGGAATCGCCGTTGAAGCATAGCAAAAATATCGAACTTTATAATTCTTCCTTCCGGTGGAAGTATCCGCTCTGGTATTCGAGCGATATACATCTGAAGGAATGTGTGCTTTTCGAGATGGCGAGAGCGGGTATCTGGTACACATCCGGGATCTCGATGGAGAATGTTATCATCGAGGCGCCGAAAGCTTTCCGGAGAAGCTCGGAGATCTCCCTGAAGAACGTGAATTTTTATAATGCGCAGGAGACGCTCTGGAGCTGCAGCGATATTGAGATGGAGAAAGTGAATGCGCGTGGCGATTATTTCGCCATGAACAGCAGGAACATGAAGATCTCGGAGCTGGAACTCGTCGGCAACTACGGCTTTGACGGCTGCGAGAACCTTGAGATCAGTAATTCCAGGCTGATCACGAAGGATGCCTTCTGGAACTGTAACAATGTTATCGTAAAAGATTCCTACATCTGCGGGGAATATTTCGGATGGAATTCGAATAATATAGTACTCGAGAACTGCACGGTCGAGAGCCTGCAGGGTCTGTGCTATATCCAGGGGCTCAAGATGATCAACTGCAGACTCATCAACACGACACTTTCCTTCGAATATTCGGAGGTGGATGCGGATATTAACGGACATATCGACAGCGTGAAGAACCCATCTTCCGGCAGGATCCATGCGGGATCGATCGGGGAGCTGATCATGGAAGAGGATCGTGTCGATACAAGCGCAACGACCATTGAAACTGATGAATAACAGGAGTTTACGAAGGATCGGGAATAAAGATGAATTACGATTTCGACAAGGTGATCGACCGCTCCGGTACCGGGAGCTATAAGTGGAAGAACGGAGATGCCATGCTCCCGATGTGGGTCGCGGACATGGACTTCGAGACGTGTCCTTCGGTAAAGAAAGCCATCATGGACCGCGCTGCCCATGGCATCTACGGATATACCGTCGATACGACCGATGCATGGTATCAGGCATATATTTCCTGGTGGAGAGAAAGACATGCCTTCGAGATAGAGAAGGACTGGCTCGTCTTCGTTACCGGTGTAGTCCCGGCGATCTCCTCGGCGGTTAGAAAACTTACCACTCCCGGAGAAAATGTCCTGATCCAGACACCGGTCTATCCGATCTTCTTTAACAGCATTCTTAATAACGGCCGAAAAGCACTGGAAAATCAGCTTGTGTACGATCCGGACACTGCTTCGTACAGTATCGACTGGGAAGATCTGGAAGCAAAACTTAAAGATCCGCAGACCTCCCTCATGGTCTTCTGCAACCCGCAGAACCCTTCCGGAAATATCTGGGATAGAGAGACCCTGATCAGGCTCGGACAGCTCTGCTATGAGAACCACGTGACTGTCGTGTCCGATGAGATCCACTGTGATCTGGTATCCCCGGGGTGCGGGTATATCCCTTTTGCATCCGTATCCGACATCAACAGAAGAATCAGCGTGACATGCGTCGCACCGACGAAAGCCTTTAACATTGCCGGTCTTCATACGGCCGCCATTATCGTACCGGATGAAAATCTCAGGCATAAGATGTGGCGCGGCATCAACACGGACGAAGTAGGGGAAGGAAACTGCTTCAGCGCGATCGCTGCGGTCAGTGCTTTTACAGAAGAAGGCGGGGAGTGGCTGGACGCACTACGCGAATACCTCTGGGAAAATAGAAGGTTCGCGGAGGAGTATATCCGTGAGCATATTCCGCAGATCAGGACGGTCGCGTCAGATGCGACGTACCTGATGTGGGTGGACTGCACGGCGGTCACCAGTGACAGCGATGAATTCGTCGATTACCTCGAGAAGGAAGTACAGCTGATGCTCAATGCCGGATCCGGATTCGGCGGCAACGGGAAGACCTTCGTTCGCGTCAATCTCGCCTGTCCGAGAAGCAGAATAGAAGAAGGCCTCCGACGCCTGGAAAAGGGCGTGAAGGGCCTTCGTTCCTGATTATTCTTATCCGGTCAGCCGGTCTTTACTGCTTTTCTTCGTAGATGATATGCTTCGTGCCGCAGTACGGGCAGAACGCGGTGGAGAGATTCGCATTTACATCAAGTACGGCACTGCATCTCTTACAGGTCAGGGAGATGATATTCGGTTTTCCTGAACCATTGCTTCCCGGCATGCGAAGGGCAGCCATCCGCTCGTTAACGTAGCTCTCATAAACGAGAAGTGCTTTTCGCTCATTATCAGAAACTCCATCGGCGGCCTCGGCCATCTCGTTTACATCTTTCCAGAAAGCTTCGAGATCACTAGGATCGATGCGGTTCAGATATCTTCTGACATTATTGAAACTTGTGCCACGGTCGGCAAGGATCATGCGCAGCTCCGTGCGGTAATCCGAATTCATCTCGGGGTTATTAAGAAGATCCTCGCACATCGCATCGATCTTCGCCTGCTCTTCCGGCTGGATCTGATCCGCTTTGGCGATGTAGTAGCAAAGAGCGATCCTTACGAGCTGGACATAAGAAGGATCTTTGATCGGAGTAAGTGCGGGTCTGGATACAAGATTATCCATGCTATCGTATTTAGAGCGTATCCTGTCATTGAGTCTGGTACACAATTCTTCATCTGTACCCATTAAAACATTTAGAAACGAACTCGGAAATCTCGAGAACATACCGTAACCGTGAACCATTATAATTCTCCAATCCTTTTATATGCCTGCGCGGCAAAAGATACCACATAGCATAAAATCTTTTAATAAATCATATCACATCTATTCAGCGGTTTTTACGGAAAACTTCGCAAATTAGACCTTTTTTTCTTTATAATATAACCATGACAGTTTGTATCAACCGGAGGTCCCGCATATGAAAGAATTCTTTATCAGCAGTGACGGCATCAGACTACATGCGAAGCTCGACCGCGTAAATGAGACGGAAAAAGGACCGCTCTGTATCCTGGTGCACGGCTTTACCGGGCATATGGAAGAGCCCCACATCGTCGCGATGCAGGAGACGATGAATGAGTGCGGTATCTCCGTTCTGCGTGTGGAGATGTACGGACATGGCAAGAGTGACGGCGAGTTCCGTGATCACACGCTCTACAAATGGGTGACGAATATGATCTCCGTGGTCAACTATGTAAAGACTCTCGACTTCGTGACAGATCTGTATCTGTGCGGACACTCGCAGGGCGGTCTTCTGACGATGCTGATCGGTGGCATGTTCCCGGATGCCTTTAAGGCGATCCTCCCGATCTCTCCTGCCTGGATGATCCCGGAGCTTGCAAGAAACGGAACGCTCCTCGGTCTTTCTTTTGACCCTCTTCACATCCCGGACGTTCTTCAGTCCTGGGACCGCGAGCTGTCGGGCGATTACTGCCGCGTCGCACAGACCATCCACGTCGAAGATGAGATCGAAAGATATCAGGGCAAGGTCTTTATTATCCACGGTGATGCCGATGATACGGTTCCATATGCTTATGCGGAAAAAGCACTTGCCCTCTACCATGATGCGGTTCTCGTGCCGGTCCACGGGGATGACCATTGCTTCACGAAGCATCTTCCCGAGATGAAGGATGCGCTGAAGTCCTTTTTTCTCGACGAAGCGAATAAGGAGAACTGATGTATGAAAAAGCAGGTTTTTAATCCCTATCTTCCCAGCTACGAATATATCCCGGACGGCAAGCCCCGTGTCTTCGACGGGCGGCTCTATATCTACGGAAGCCACGACCGTTTTAACGGTGATGTGTACTGTGCCAACGACTATGTGTGCTGGTCATGTCCGGAGGAGGACCTTTCCGACTGGCGTTATGAGGGCGTGATCTATAAAAAGACGCAGGATCCGAGAAATGCAGATGGTTCCCATGCGCTGTGGGCGCCGGATGTATGCCGCGGAAATGACGGGAAATATTATCTCTACTACTGTCTGGATTTCCTGAAAGAGATCGGTGTGGCGGTGGCGGATTCACCGGTGGGACCGTTCGAATTTCTCGACTTCGTCCGCTATCCCAACGGGGACATTCTCGGATCCAGACCCGGCGAGATCCGCCAGTTCGATCCGGGTATCTTCATCGACGATGACAAGCGTATCTATCTTTTCTCCGGAAACAGTCCGCGCTATAAGCAGACACCGGTGGATAAGGACAGCCTGAAGATGGAACTGGAGCAGGACATGATCACCGTGAAGGCAGGGCCTTTCCACAACCTGCCGATCATTAACGATGCGGACGGCACGGAGTACGAGGCCCATCCTTTCTTCGAGGCAAGTTCTGTCCGAAAGATCAACGGGAAATACTACTTCATCTACTCTTCCTGCTGGATGCATGAGCTCTGCTGGGCGGTCGCCGATTCGCCTCTGGGAGATTACCATTTCGGCGGCGTGCTGGTGTCGAATGCCGACATCGGCGTCAACGGAAATACCGAGGCCATGAACTACCGTGGCAACACCCACGGTAGTGTGGCCTTCGTCAACGGGAAGTGGTATGTGTTCTACCACCGCCAGACCAACCGTCATTTCTTCTCCCGCCAGGCATGTGCGGAGGAGATCGAATTCGACGGACAGGCATTCCATCAGGCGGAGATCACGTCCTGTGGATTAAACGGCGGACCGCTTCGTGATGAGGGCGAATATGAGGCCAGGATTGCCTGCCATCTCTTTAGTAAGAACGGCACGACCGAGAGCCTTGCCGAGCAGCAGGATGAGCATCACCCGGCCTTTACCCAGGAAGGGGAAGATAGAGAAGACAACCCGAATCAGTACATCAATAATATGGTGGATGGCGCGACAGCCGGCTACCGGTATTTCGAATTTTCTTCTGCAAAAGCACTGTCCGTGAAGGTGCGCGGTACGGCGGATGGTGAGTTCGTCGTACGCGACGGAAGAGGAGGCGAGGTCGTTTCCAGGATCAGAATCGCCCCTTCGGAAAACTGGACGGAATATTCCGCTCCGATCACGATCGGAAACGGAAAACATGCCCTCTATTTTACCTACGAAGGGCAGGGTGCAGCTGACTTCTATTCCTTCCGTTTCGATCGATAAGAAAAGTCGCCGGATCTTCCCGGAATTGCCACAAGGAGCGGAATACTGAATATGAAAAACAGGACATTATAGGGATCAGAATATGCGTACGGAAAAAGGCAGAAAAATACGGCAGCTCATCACGAATATAGTGATCGTCATTCTGGTGTCGATCGGCACCTATATGACCATGACTTACAGAAGTGCGTGGATGGAGTTTCAGATGCGCGGCATCATGTGCCTTAGATACTTCACGGTGCAGTCAAATATCTTCGCCGGTGTTGTCGCACTGATAGCGCTTTTCTATCAGGGGAAAACTACGAAGGTCTTAAAGCTGATGTCTGCGACCGCGACCGGTCTGACCTTTGCCGTGGTGGCATTTTTCCTCGGGCCGATGTATGGATATCAGCGCATGTATAAGAACGCGAATCTGTATTTCCATCTGATCGTTCCGCTCATCGCCATGATCGATTTTATACTCCTTACGGATGTGCCGAAGAAGATGAAGTGGAAGATCCTGTCGGCGATGCTGACGGTGCTTTATGGGATCGGATATATCCTGAACATCCTCATTAACGGCATGGGTGGAAGATATCCGCGAAACAACGATTTCTATTTCTTCCTGCGCTGGGGATGGGGCGTCGCGATCCTGATCTTTGTGGCAATCATACTCATTTCTTTCGGCATCGCAAATCTTCTTTGCGCTCTGAACAGTAAAGTGGGCGGTGGCCGGAAGACCTCCCGTCCCATAAAGGGAGAAACGACGGCATGATCTATCTTCAGATGAGTGCCAAACGCGACGACTGATTTTATACTGTCGGGAACTAGTATTCCCTATTTCGTTTCGTTACAATGGTTAGAAATATTTCATAAAAAGGCAGGTGTAGTAATATGGTCATCCGTTTCGCTAAAGAAGACGAACTGGAGAGGATCAACGTGCTTCGTAAGCAGGTCAATGATCTTCATGTCGAAGGAAAACCGGACGTGTTTAAACCGGGATTTAATGAGGAACT
>OCTX014536436.1_pt1 | contig 41346 bp, 37 predicted proteins | sample 1539691 | NCBI WGS metagenome assembly OCTX01 (sample SAMN02144231, study PRJEB22623) | gut metagenome | biome: sheep rumen | host: Ovis aries | place: New Zealand
CTCGACTTGCATGTGTTAAGCCTGTAGCTAGCGTTCATCCTGAGCCAGGATCAAACTCTCCGTTGTATATTCTTGTATCTTTGACTACCCGTATGCACCTAGGTGCAAGGGGAACGTCTTTGTCTGCTCAGGACGATTATCCTATCATCATTGTTCCGAATGACAATCTCTTTGTTAGAGAATCACCATACGGCGTAATTGACGGTTAGTATTTTCTACCCAAGCCACCAGTAATTAAAGATTAATCATTATGACTAAAAATCAAGACTGGTTGCTTGCTTCTTGTACTACTACTTCTCTGTCTATTTAAATCTTTCAAAGAACTCTTTTTCTTCGCTCGCGCCCCGTTTGGAGGCGAAAGCGGATGCAAAGGTAAGGCAAAAATAAATACGCACCAAATATTTTCGCGATTATTTTCAAAAAACAGGCAAAATTTTCGTTTTTCTTGACGAAATTGCGAAATTTTGTCTGTTTTTTCGGTTGCTTTTCCAATTTTTCGAGCTCAGAATGGATTATTCCATACTGTTTCGCCGCAAGTATTGAAAAAGGAAATCATTCAATGATGCTTGCTTTTTTGATGCGGACGTCAACAAGCGGCCTGTTGTTAGCATCAGTTTCCATCCACTGAATGCGATCTACCACTTCGAGCCCTTCCACCACCTGTCCGAAGACAGTGTATTGCCCATCAAGATGAGGAGTTCCTCCATAGCGCTGATAGGCCTGTCGCAGTTCGGGTGTCAGTTTGACCTGTCCATTGGTAGCATTGTCGAGTCTGTCCTGAACCTGGTCGAGCATCATGTCGCTGAGACGACGCCCCCACACGATGTAGAACTGATGTTGAGAAGACTTCCGCTCGGGATTGACATCGTCGCCTTCGCGTGCAGCGGCCAAACTTCCACGTTTATGGAATATTTCCGGAAACCGTATTTCAGCAGGAATCTTTTCCCCCTCCTTGGATGCTCCCAAGAGCTGACCAGGGAGCGCATGGCGGCTCACGGTATCGCCGGTTTGCACCATGAAGTTGGAAATGACACGATGGAAGAGCACACCATCATAGATGCCCTCGCGTACGTTTTTCAAGAAATTGTCGCGATGGAGAGGTGTCTCGTTGTACAATTCAATGCGGATGTTCCCGCTATCAGTTTCGAGGAGCACCTGCCGCCGAGGAACAAGTTCTTCCTGAGAAAACGCAGGAAGAGACAAGATGAGAAGGGAAAAAACAACAAGAAACTGTTTCATAAGCTGAGCTTTAATAATGAAAGTTCATTGCAGACGGATGGAATGCATAGTCACGGCTGAGGACACAGCAGTGTCAATAGGCATCGCCATGGGCAATTTCGTCTTTGGTGATTTTCTTTTTGTCGATGCTGTGCCACGCGTAAATGATATACCCCAGTACGAAAGGAATGAGCAGGCTGACAATGGCCATGGTGCGCAGTGTAAACTCGCTGCTGCACGAATTGGCGAGTGTGAGGCTGCTCTGCAAATCTGCGTTCGAAGGATAATAGGCGGTATTGTTCCATCCGGCGCAAAGCAACAAGGCCAGAACGGCGAGCACCGTGCCTATACCGGCAGGCCAGATGCCATTGACATAGGTTTTGCTGCCGATGGTGCGGAACACGCCATAGAGAACCAGCATTACACCTATTAATAATATAATAAGCACAATGGGCATGGCCAACAAATTGTGAAGATATTTGTAAGGTTCCATGACGATGAGCCCCGTGGCTGCATCCACGGCAAAACCATCTTTGAGCAACAAATGCACCAGATAAGCCACAAAAAGGATGAGGAACGGAATGGCCGCACCGATGATGCGCACCGAACCACGAGAACGGATGTCCTCGTCAGCTACATTGTTCATCACATAGAGTATGCCCAATGTGCGCGACAAGAAAAACACGGCCAAACCAAACACAAGCACCCAAGGATTGAGCAACGCGTCCAGTCCGTGAGAGGCGTTGGCCCAACGGCTGATGATGGGTGCGCCCAGGTCGGTAAGGTTGGCCTTCTCGATGACAAAGTTTGACCCTTCGAAGAAAGTGGCCACCGCGCCGCCCAGGAGCAGCGGTCCGACAATGCCATTGAGAATGAGGAACCACTGAAACGTTCGCGGCCCCAAAAGATTTCCCAATTTGTTCTGGAACTCATAGCTGACGGCCTGAAGCACGAACGTGAAAAGAATGATCATCCAAAGCCAGTAAGCCCCTCCGAAGCTGGTGCTGTAGAACAGTGGGAACGAAGCAAAGAACGCCCCGCCAAAAGTGACCAACGTAGTGAACGTAAACTCCCACTTGCGTCCCGTAGAATTGACCACAAGCCGCTTGCCCTCGTCGGTCCATCCGAGCGAGCGCAGACACGAGTTGGCTCCCTGGACGAACATCAGGAACACCAACAGGGCTCCCAGCAAGGACACCAGGAACCACCAGTATTGTTGCAGAAATTGATAAGTCATAGCGATATCTGAAAGTTAACTATTTGTTAATACCCTGTTTTGAAAAATCACTTTTTCCCAAAGGAAAGACAATGCCTCAGCGCGTCTCTCAACCATTCGCAGTTGCGTGCTCGGGGCCTTTCTTGATTTGCCTGAAGAGGATGCTGATTTCCACAGCCAGCATGGTGGTGAACAGTGCCAGGAAGATGAAGAACGTAAGCGCCACCGACCCAGCTCCGACCGCCGACACCGAAGCACTGACAGGCAACATGTCCTGAATGGTCCACGGCTGCCGTCCGAACTCCGCCACCAGCCATCCACTTTCGCTGGCGACATAGGCCAGCGGGATGAGCGCGATGGCGGCAATGTGCAACCAGCGATACTTGGTAATATCCTTTTTCCACTGCAAGAACAACACCAGAGCGAAGAACACTATGAACAGGCACCCCAGCCCCACCATCAGACGGAACGCCCAGAAGTTAACAGGCACATAAGGCACCAGCTCGGCCTTGTCCTTGATGTATCCGTAGCCGAAATACTTGAAGTTGTCTGCCAATATGCCAGCCTGCACCTTTGCCTCTTCGTCCCTGCCCTCAGCTTTAGCCTTGCGATAGTCGGCCAAAGCCTGGATGGCTTTCTTTCCCGAAGCAATCTTTTCGTCGAACGAAGGCTCCACGGTGCCGTCGGGCCTGGTGAATCCATTCCACAAATCCTTGATGCCCGGCACATATCCGTGGAAATCGCGAGTGGCCAAGAACGAGAGCATATTGGGCATGGCCAGCCTGAGCGGAGCCTCCTTCTCGTTGAGGAAGTCGGGCTGTTCGAACGGGTTCACCCACGCCACAGCGGTCAGCCCCACGTCAGTGCCGCCTTCGTAGAGAGCTTCCATGGCCGCCAGTTTCATAGGTTGCTTCTGTGCCACCTGATAGGCGCTTTCGTCGCCTGTGAGGGCCGCCAGCACCGAGGCCACGAGTCCTACGACAACACCGATTTTGATGCTTTGCAGCGACATCTCGCGCTCACGCTTCTTGAGCAAATACCAACAGCTGACCCCCACCACGAAAATGGCTCCAATGATCCAGGCCGAAATGACCGTATGGAGGAACTTCATAACGGCAAAAGGCGACAACGCCACATCCACGAACGAAACCATTTCGTTGCGCACCGTGTCGGGATTGAACTCACAGCCCACAGGGCATTGCATCCAGGCGTTGGCCACCAATATCCACCATGCAGAAATAGTGGCTCCAAGCCCTGTCAGCCACGTTGAAGCCAGATGGAAGCCAGGTGACACTTTTTTCCAGCCGAAGAACATCACGGCCACAAAGGTGCTTTCCATGAAGAAAGCCACAATGCCCTCGATGGCAAGGGGGGCGCCGAAGATGTCGCCCACAAACCACGAATAGTTCGACCAGTTGGTGCCAAACTCAAATTCAAGAATAATGCCCGTGGCCACACCCATGGCAAAGTTGATTCCGAACAAATGCTGCCAGAAACGGGCCGTGTCTTTCCAGAACCGCTTCCGCGTACGATAGTAGCATGTCTCCATGATACCCATAATGAGTGCCAACCCCAATGTGAGCGGCACAAAGAGCCAGTGGTAAATGGCCGTGAGGGCGAACTGCGCTCTCGACCAGTCAATTGTTCCGGCATCTACTGCAAGCAAGAAGTTTGTCATGATATAAAAAGATTTTAAGTCCTATTTTTTCTTATTGCGTATGGATTGTCAAGGGTCAACTCCCATGTCATTTTCCGCCCAAAGCCCTTTCGGTAAACTGCTCGGTGACGTAATCGGCTTCGCCGCCTTTGCCTGCATTTTCCTTCAGGAAATTCGGAAAGAAGAACAGCTTCAAGATGAAGAACATGATGAAGAGCTTAATCAGAATGATGGCCCACAGCGTTTTGCCCCAGGTCATGTTGCGGAACCCGTCGGCATACAGGTCGTATGCCCTATACCAAAATCCTGTTTTCTTCATAGGCCAAAAGTTATATTTTTGCGTCGGGACCAGTTAATTGCGACAAAAATATAAAAAAAACAGAAAACCTCCAACCGATTTCCTGTTTTTTTTCGTTTTGCCCATCGATATTGTTTACATTATTGTCCACGACCTTATCATCTCCCCCATTATTTCCAGGTCGGCTCTCTGTTCAGGCAATCAGTTCCAGCGAATGGCAACGGGGACTCAATGGCTGGAAAAACAACTCACGGCGTTAGGCTGAAATTATCTAGAAAATTTGTGCGTAAAGCACGACGTTGTTTTCGCGGTGTCTTGAGAGGCAAAATTATCTCCCGACGCTGCGTTCAAATTCTCTAGAAAATTTGAGCGCAGCGTCGGGAGATAATTTTATGGTTCGTGGGACGGCGAAAATTGTTCACGGCACGAAACAGCTCTTTTCGAAAAAAAAGTGGCAAGATTAGAGGTTAATAATGTTCTATTTTTCCGTAAAATTCTTAAAATTAAACATATTAAAGTTTTGACTTTCCGAAATCTTTTGTCAGTTTCCAAAAAAAGAATACTTTTGCAAAACAGAAAGCACTGATTATTCATTCATTAGCAAATCATAAGCATAGAACATGAAAAAAATACTGATTCCTGCACTGATAGTCACTCTCCTGCTCTGTGCGGTCATCGCTTACCTCACCCTGAACCTGACTGAACAGAAGAAGGCCAACCAGGAAATGCAAGAACTCGCCGAGCTGGACAAGAAGGAGATGGAGAACGAGTATCAGCAGTTTGCGGCGCAATACAGCGAGATGAAGACGCAAATCAACAACGACTCCATTGTGGCCCAGCTGACGCAGGAACAGCTCAAGACCCAAAAGCTGCTGCAGGAGCTGAAAGAGGTGAAGGCGTCAGATGCGCGCGAAATCACCCGACTGAAGAAGGAACTGGCCACCTGCCGTGCCGTCATCCGCAGCTACGTGCTCGAAATTGATTCGCTGAACCGGCTGAACCAGAACCTGGTGGCCGAAAACACCCGCGTGAAGAGCGAGTACGAAGCGGCCTCGCGGCAGATAGAGGGGCTGAATGCCGACAAGGCATCGCTCTCGCAGAAAGTGGCCATTGCAGCCCAGCTCGATGCCACCGGCATACAGATGCTGGCACTGAAAAAGAACAACAAGAGCACCGACAAGCTGAAAGACTGCAAGACCATACAGGTGAACTTCAACATTGCCCGCAATCCCACAGCCTCCAACGGAGTACACACGTTCTATGTGCGCATCACCACCCCATCGGGCACGGTGCTCAGCAGCGGCGGAACCTTCCCCTACGAAAACCGCCAACTGGAATACTCGATGAAGAAATCGGTGGAATATGGTGGCGAGGAAACTGCCGTGACCACTTACTGGAACGTGGGCGAATTTCTTCAGGGCGGTTCCTACAAGGTGAGTATCTTTGCCGACGGTCACATGATTGGCTCACGCAGCTTCAGCTTCAAGTGAGTTAGGAGCTAAGAGTTAGGAGTTAGGAGTTAAGAGTTAAGAGTTAAGAGTTAGGAGTTAAGGAATAGGAGTTTCTTGAAACAGAAAGAGTTTATTTGAAATATCAATGAAAAGACCTATTATCATTTTATTGTTCGCAGGAGCATTTCTCCCTGTTGGGGCGCAACGGGTGTTGAGCCTTGACAGCTGCCGTGCCATGGCATTGCGCAACAACAAGCAACTGAGCGTGGCCAAACTCAAACAAGACGTGGCGCTCAACACGCAAAAAGCCGCCAGGACAGCCTATCTGCCCAAGGTGGACGTGGTGGGCGGCTACGAATGGACCAGCAAGGAGGTGTCGCTGCTCAAAGACAGCCAGAAAGAGCAATTCAACACCCTTGGCACCACCCTCGGCGCCAAGGCGGGCGAAACCATGCCGGCGATGATGATGGAAATGATGCAGAAAGGACTGATCACCCCGCAACAGGCGCAGGCATGGGGCGGTTTTCTGGGTGAAAAGATGGGTACGCTGACCACTGCCGTGAACGGCATCGGGCAAAGCGTGACCGACGCATTCCGCACCGACACGCGCAACATGTTCGGCGGAGCCGTCATCGTGAAGCAACCCATCTTCATGGGAGGCGCCATCACTGCCGCCAACCGCATGGCCGACATCAACATGGAGCTGACCGCCCACAGCACCGACGCCATGGAGCAGAACACGCTCTACAGCATCGATCAGACCTACTGGACCATCGTTTCGCTCCGTCAGAAGCAGAAACTTGCTCAGAGTTTCCTGGAATTGGTGCAGAAGCTCGACGGCGACGTGAACAAGATGATAGCGGAGGGCGTGGCCACCCGTGCAGACGGACTGAAAGTGAGCGTCAAGGTGAACGAGGCCGAGATGGCACTCACCCAGGTGGACAACGGGCTCGCACTGGCCAAGATGCTGCTCTGCCAACTGTGCGGCCTGCCTGTTGAGGAGAACATCACCTTGGCCGACGAGCAGACCACCGAACTGCAAGCACGGCCCGCCTCGGCAGAGTTCAACATCCAGACGGCCTACGACTATCGCCCGGAACTGAAAATGCTGGAGAACGTAGTGGAACTGAGTCAGCAGAAAACAAAACTCACCCGCGCAGCCTATCTGCCACAGGTGGCGCTCACGGGCGGCTACATGATGATGAACCCCAACCCCTTCAACGGTTTCAAGAAGGAACTCTCGGGCGTGTTCAACGTTGGAGTGCTCGTCCGCATACCCGTTTGGAACTGGTTCGAGGGAGCCTACAAAGTGCGCGCCTCGCGCACATCGACCACCATCGCCTCGCTCGAACTGGCCGAAGCCCGCGAAAAGATTGAGCTGCAAGTGAACCAGAGTGCCTTCAAGGTGAAAGAAGCCAACAAACGGCTGAGCATGGCCCTGAAGAACGTGGAGAAGGCCGACGAGAACCTCAGATGTGCCAATCTGGGATTCAAGGAGGGCGTAATGCAGAGCACTGAGGTGATGGAGGCGCAAACAGCTTGGCTGCAAGCCAGCACCCAACGCATTGACGCCGAAATAGACGTTCGGCTGGCCGAGGTGCAACTGCAGAAGGCACTCGGCACACTGCAATAAAAAAGAAACGGAAAGCGAAGGAAATCAACAAACAACAGCATACCTTATTATATATATAACTATGTCAGCAAAAAATCAGCATAACAACATCATTCTCGCTATCATCGGATTCATCGCCGTGGTAGCCATCGTAGCCGCCATTGGCTACTTCACACTCGACCGCCAACCCGAAATCATACAGGGCGAAGTGGAAGTAACAGAATACCGCGTGTCGAGCAAGGTGCCCGGCCGCATTCTCGAAATACGCGTCAAGGAGGGTGACTTCGTACATGCCGGCGACACGCTGGCCATTCTCGACGCCCCCGAAGTGAGGGCCAAGATGGAGCAGGCGCGCAGTGCGGAAAACGCCGCCTCGGCCATGAGCGACATGGCTCAGAAGGGCGCCCGCCAAGAACAAGTGGCCGGTGCGTTCCAGCTGTGGCAGCAAACCAAGGCCGGCCTTGAGATAGCCGAGAAAAGCTACCAGCGCGTACAGCGGTTGTTCGACAGCGGCGTGATGAGCCAGCAGAAACGCGACGAGGCCTACGCCAACTACAAAGCCATGGAGGCCCAGTGCAAGGCCGCCAAGAGCCAGTATGACATGGCCGTCAACGGTGCCCGCAACGAAGAGAAGCGAGCCGCACAGGCTCAGGTGGGTCGGGCCCGCGGTGCCGTCAACGAGGTGAAAAGCTACATCCACGAAACGGTGCAGACCGCCCAGATGGATGGCGAAGTGAACGCCATCTACCCCAAGGTGGGCGAACTCGTCGGAACCGGCTCGCCCATCATGAGCATCTCGGTGATGAGCGACCTGTGGGGCGTCTTCAACGTGCGCGAAGACCAGCTGAACGGCCTGAAGGTGGGCACCGAGTTCACCGCTTTCTCGCCAGCCTTCAACAAAGAGCTCAAGATGAAGGTGACATCGCTGAAGGACGAAGGGTCGTTTGCCGTGTGGAAAGCCACCAAGTCAACCGGCCAGTATGACCTGAAGACCTTCGAAGTGAAGGCTCGCCCCGTCAATGCCTTCGACGGGCTGCGCCCCGGCATGTCGCTCATCATCAAGAAATAGGAAGCTCTGCCGGAAAGCCACCATCAACCCAACAAAAAAGAACAAGAAAAAACAAGAGTAAACCACGTTGCAAATCTTAAAAGACATATTTCGGGTAGCAGTGCGTGAGGTAGGGTTTCTGAAAAACAACCACATGTACTTCTTCTGCATGATTGTGTTCCCCATCATGACCACCCTCTTCTTCACGTCGATGATGAACAAGGGGCAGCCTCTGGAAATGCCAGTGGGCGTGGTCGATATGGACAACTCGGCCACCAGCCGTGCGCTCATACGCAGGCTCGACGCGTTCCAGACCTCGAAGGTGGTTTCGCACTACCCCAACATCAACGAGGCGCGTGAGGCCATCCAGCGCAATGAAATCTATGCCTTCCTCTTCATTCCCGAACACATGGCCGACAATCTGCTGGCGGCAAGACAGCCCAAGATATCGTTCTACTATTCGATGACCACCTTGGCTGCCGGTTCGCTGCTGTTCCGCGACTTGAAGACCGTCTCTACGCTGGGTTCGGCAGCCGTTGGACAGGCCACCATGACCGCTAAGGGCTACACAAGCCAACAAATACGCACGTTTCTACAACCCATCGCCATCGACCTGCACCCGCTCAACAACCCGATGGTGAACTACAGCATCTATCTCACTTCGATGCTCATACCGGGTGTGCTCATGCTGTTCATGTTTCTCATTACAGCCTACAGCATTGGTACCGAACTGAAGTTCAAACGCTCAAAAGACTGGATAGCCACCGCCAACGGCAACATACACGTGGCACTGATAGGCAAGCTGTTGCCACAGTTTCTTGTCTTCATCACCATCATGTATGCCTACATGTACTACGTGTTTGGTGTGCTCAACTTCCCCCACCCCGGCGGAGTGTGGACCATCATGATGCTCGGTTTGCTGGCAGTGCTGGCATCCCAGGCTTTCGGTGTGTTCGCCTTCGGCATCATGCCGTCGCTGCGCATGTCGATGAGTATCTGCTCACTCTGGGCAGTGCTCAGTTTCACCACTGCAGGTGCGGCTTTCCCTCTGTTCGCCATGGACAGCCCCATCAGGGCCATCGCCCAGTTGTTCCCGCTGCGCCACTACTACATGATCTACCAGATTTCCGTGTTCAACGGCTATCCCCTCTCTTACGCATGGATCAACGTGGCGGCTATGACCGCGTTCATTTGTCTGCCAGTGTTTGTCACGGGCAACATCAAGAAAGCCATGCTCGAATATGTGTATATTCCTTAGGGAGTTAAGAGTTAGGAGTTACGAGATAAGAGTTAGGAGTTAAAAGAAGAAATATGGCAATTTCACGATATATACAAAGAGTCAGAGAAGGCATCCACGACATGTGCTACATCTGGGCAAAGGAGATGAAAGCCACCGTTCAAGACGAGGGTGTGCTCATTTTCTTCATTCTCGTTCCTATGCTTTATCCGCTGCTCTATTCTTGGGCCTACAACAACGAGGTGGTACACGACGTTCCTGTTGCCATTGTCGATATGTCGCACAGTCATCTCAGCCGTCAGTTCATTCGTCAATACGACGCGTCGCCCGACACCAAGGTGGCCTATTACTGCAACAATCTGGAAGAGGCCAAGGAACTGGTGGGCAGACAGGTGGTGAGAGGCGTAGTGCTCATCCCCGCCGATTTCGACCGCAACATCAACCGCATGCAACAAGGCCACATCGCCGTTTATTGCGACATGAGCTTCATGATGGCCTACAAAGCCGTTTACCAAACGGCCATGGCCGTTTCGAGCAACATAAACAAGGATATACAAATAAAGGTTTCGGGCAATTACACCAACCGCGAAGACCAGATATCCACCCAGCCTCTGGCCTTCGACGAAGTGCCCATTTTCAACCCCACAGGCGGTTACGGCAACTTCATCATCCCGGGCGTTCTCATTCTCATCATCCAGCAGACGCTGGTGCTGGGCATCGGGCTGTCGGCTGGAACAGCCCGCGAAAACAACCGCCACCGCGACCTAGTGCCCATGAGCCGCCACTACAACGGCATATTCCGCATTGTTCTCGGAAAGTCGATGTGCTATTTCATGGTTTACGCCATCATTGCCGCCTATCTGACGCTGGTGGTTCCACGACTGTTCCATTTCACGGCCATCCCCCATCGCAGCGCCCTCTTCGGCCTGATGCTGCCCTACGTGCTGGCCTGCATTTTCTTCGGAATGTTCATTTCGTGTATGGTGCGCTTCCGCGAAAATGTCATGCTGCTCATCGTGTTCATGTCAGTGCCTTTGCTTTTTCTTTCGGGCGTTTCCTGGCCCCAGAGCGCCATTCCCGGTGCCTGGCGTTCGGTGGCTGCATTGTTCCCCAGCACGTTCGGTGTGCGTGGTTACGTGCGTTTGAGCAGTATGGGAGCTTCGCTCGAAGATGTCAAGACAGAATACCTCGTGCTTTGGGCGCAATCGCTCATCTATTTCTTCCTCACGTGTGCGGTTTACAGTTACCAGTTGCACCAGGCCCGCACCCACGCTCTGTCTGAAATCGACAAGATGAAGGAACGCATCCAGAAAGCCAGACAAAAACTAAAGAGCAGAGTAAAGAGTTAGAAGTTAGGAGTTAAGAGTTAAGAGTTAGGAAACGACCCTTGATGAAAACAACTCTCAACTCTCAACTCTTAACTCCTAACTCTTAACTCCTATCCACTCCCACTATCTGCGTAGGTGGTTGTTCGCGGTTGCGGCGGTTGACCGTCGTAACGACGGCCTGTGCCAGATTGAGATAGGCCAGCTGCGTTGCGGTGACGTTGTCGGTTTGTGCAGCGGTGGGCACACCGTCGTCGGAACTCTCGCAGATGGACTGCACCAAGGGAATCTGAGCCAGCAAGGGCACCTTCAGTTGCTCTGCCAAATTCTTCACCCCCTCGCGTCCGAAGATGTAATAACGGTTTTCGGGCAGTTCGGCTGGCGTAAACCACGCCATGTTCTCCACCAACCCCAAGATGGGGACATTCACCTTGTCGTTGCGATACATATCCACGCCCTTGCGCACATCGGCCAAGGCCACTTGCTGCGGTGTTGAAACAATGATGGCGCCGGTAATGGCCAGCGTCTGCAGCAGCGTCAGATGGATGTCGCTGGTGCCTGGTGGCGTGTCGAGAACAAAATAGTCGAGCTCGCCCCAATTGGCATCGGCAATGAGCTGCTTCAGCGCATTCGATGCCATGCCGCCGCGCCACAGTGTGGCCGTGTCGGGGCTGACAAAGAAACCTATGCTCAGCAGTTTCACGCCATATCGCTCGATGGGCACTATCATGTCGCGCCCATCAACATGCTCGGCGTACGGACGCGCATCCTCCACGCCAAACATCTTGGGCATAGACGGACCGAAGATGTCTGCGTCGAGCAATCCCACTTTGTAGCCCAGTCGGGCCAGCGAAATGGCCAGGTTGGCGGCCACCGTGCTCTTGCCTACCCCACCCTTGCCCGAACTGACGGCAATGATGTTCTTCACTTGGGGCAGCAACTTGCCCACTTCCGGACGCGGTTTCGACTTGAACTCAGTTTCAATCTGCACTTCCACGTCTTTCGACACATGGTAGTGGATGGCAGCCTCAGCAGCCTTGACCGTCGATTTCAGGAAGGGGTCGGTGTCGCGAGGAAACTCCAGCACCACCTTCACCTTCATGCCGTTGATACTCGGAGTGTCGGCCACCATGCCGCTCTCCACCAGATTTTTCTTCGTGCCGGCATAGGTAACCGTTGCCAGCGCGTCCATAATTAGTTTGGGATACAGAGTCATATTATGTTGTTTTTCCAGTTTTCATCTTTTCAAGGCCATCATCGACCGTCGGCCATTTGGCCGACATGGCCGCCCTTTTCGGCCTCCCTGTTTTTCGACGTGCAAATTTACGGAGAATAATCCGATTCGCTCCCCTTTTCTTGGTAAAAAAAGCAAAAAAGAAGGCATGAACGAGAAAGTGTGTAAAAAAGTGTAACGATTTGCTTGTTCGTTTTGGCCAAGTTGCCTACTTTTGCAGCGTCAGAACGACAAAAAGGGCGATTCTAGATGTGCCCCAACGTAAGCCCCATCGGGCCAACCACACTGACAAACAACAAGTAATCACTGAACAGAAAACCTAACAAAAAGAAAGGAAAAAGAAAATGAAAAAACAATTCGTGCTCACCCTGCTGATGATGTTCATTGCCACCGCTGGCATGGCACAGAGCAAACAGACCAAAGTCTCGAACGACAAAGTATATGACGTAGTTGAAATCATGCCGCAATTCACTGGAGGGCAAGTAGAACTGATGAAATATCTGAGCCAGACCGTGAAATATCCGGCCGACGCCGAGAAAAAGAAGGCTGAGGGCCGAGTGATTGCCACCTTCATCGTCAACAAGGACGGCAGCATCAGCGACGCCAAGGTGGTGAAATCAGTATTCCCCAGCCTCGACGCCGAAGCCCTGCGCGTCATCAACGCAATGCCCAAGTGGGCACCAGGCAAGCAGAATGGCAAACCCGTCAGAGTGAAATACTGTGTGCCCATCACGTTCAAGCTGAACTAACCCTCGGGAAACAACATGAAGCGAATCATCATACTTTCTCTCTCTATCCTTTTGGTCGGCTGCTCGCGAGAACAGCCGACCAACACAGCGTTGCTCGAGGCCGAACAGTTTGTCCACACCGCCCCGCAAAAGACGCTGGAAATCATCTATGACACCGACACCGCCGGCATGGCCGAGGCCGACATGGCACTCTACGGGCTGCTGCTCACCGAAGCCACCCAGAAGTCGGGCGTCGTGCTTGCCACCGATTCGCTCATGGTTCGCAGCCTCAAGTTCTTCCAACGCAACGGCAACCGCGAACGCTATGCCCGCACACTGTTGCGGAAGGGTATCATGGACTATTCGCGCCAGCAATATGCCGATGCCATCAGTTACATCAAACAAGCCGAGCAACTGGCCAAACGCGAGGACAAATGCGAACTGCTGTACGACGTTTACAGCACACTGGCCGACATCAATGCCGAGACCAACGGGCTGGACAAGGCACTGCACTACTACCGGCTGGCACTCGACGCTGCGCACGAAGCCAACAATCCCAACTGGCAGGCGCTGGCCATGGCACAACTGGCCACCATCCATGGCCGTGCAGGCGACAATGCATGGAAGAACACCTATATCTCCAAATGCCAGCCACTGCTCAAACTCATCAGCCGCCACGAGCGCGCCGTGGTGCTCACTGCTCTGGCCGACCTGAACATGCGCATCGGCTACACGCTGACCGCCAAGCAGCAGTTAGAGGAGGCTTTCCTCTTGGAACAGCTGCAAGAAACATGTCTGCTCATGGGCGACCTCTGCCAGCAGAAGAAAAACATGAAAGAAGCGGTTGACTACTGGTACATGGCCCTCAACGGCATAGACCAGCACGCCAAGACCGAAGCTTACAAAAGACTCATCGACCACTTCGACCGACAAAAGGACTACGTCCGCACGGCTGACCTCAGCCAGCGGCTGAACAGGCTCTATGCCTCAACTGGCAACCTGCAAAAACCCTATGACCTGGCCACTCTGCAAAACCAGTTCGAGGCCGACGTGCGCAGCCGACAATTCTACAGGGGAATCATCGCGCTGCTCTCCACTGTATTGGTGCTGTTTGTCACCGTGGCGCTGCTCGTGCTCTACCACCGCCGCCGCATGAACCACTTTCATCGCATCATCGACCAACTGAACAATGACTACGCCACCGACCTGGCACACTACCGCCACATGCAAACCGAACTGGCCGACATGCAGCAACAAAAAATGGCCGACGCACAGCGCATCAGCCAGAAACAGCGGGAAATTGAACAGTTGGAACAGAAACTCGCCGACTACCAGGAGGACCGCCAGCGACCACAGCACTGGAACGTGGAGAACTCGCTGCTCAACGCCGAGCCCGTGTATCATCTGCACACGCTCGCAGCCAAGGGAAGAAATGCTTCGCATGACGACTGGCAAGAAGTGTATGCACTCATGCCCAACTTCATGGCCAAGCTCAGCCGCTACGACCTCAGTGCAAAGGAACAGAGCGTCTGCGCGCTCGTCAAACTGCGCTTCATCCCCTCCGAGATGGCCTCACTCACCAGTTCGTCGCCACAATCCATCACCAACCTGCGGGTGAGACTTCACGAGCGCATCTTCGGCTGCAAGGGCGGAGCCCGCGACTTCGACCAAAAGATAAGAGCCCTCTGACAACAGCCTCATCCTCCAACAACGGAGACTGGGAACACATACAACCTTCAACCACCTCTACACATGAAAAGAACCATCACCGCCGTCATGCTCCTGCTGGGCATGACCCTGACAAACTTTGCCCAAAACGCCGTCGCCACAGATGATGGCATGAACGACAAAGCCCACCAACTGTTCTGCCAAGGCGAAAAGTACATGGCCGACTACGACTTGTTTCATGCCATCCAATGGTTTGAACAGTCGCTGTATGCACAGCCATCACTCAAGGCCACACGGCGTTTGGCCGAATGCCATTTCAAGACGGGCAACTACAAGCAGGCTCTGCACGTTGCAGCCACCCTGCCCAAAGACAGCCTGACCCATGACGACATGCGTCTGCACTATTTCTGCCACGCCCGAATGAAGACGCTCGACTCGCTCTTTGCTTGGGGAAATCGCATTGTCGGCAGCTTCCCAATGGATGCCGAGGTGGTGGCCGACATGGCACGCCACTACATCGAGTCGGAAAAACCAGCACTGGCCCTGCAGTTGACCACAGAATACTGGCAGCACGACTCCACCAACGTCTATGTAAACCGGCAGAGGGGCTACGCACAATATCTGAACAGCCTCTACCCCGAAGCCATCAACACATACGAACAACAGCTAGCCAGAGGCGACAGCAGCCTGATAGTACTCTTCCCGCTGGGCATGAGCTACTATCTCACCAACGACCGGCCTCATGCCTACGAACGGCTGAAACAGGCAGCCCGAGTAAGCAATTACAGCAACGCCACCTGTATGGCCAAACTAGGCATCGTGGCCACACAAATGGGAAGGGCAAAGGAAGGAATCGAAGCGCTGGAAAAGGCCATCCGCCTGTTCACTCCCGAGACTGAGGTGATGGCCATGATCTACGAGAACCTGGGCGACGCCTATCTGCAAGACGGCAAAATGAAAGAAGGTGCCGAGGCTTACAGCCACTGTCTGGACCACCATCCCGAAAAACCTTACTACATCTACTACGAAATGGCACAGGCCTATGGTGCCTTGCACGACAAGGCAAGCGAGCGCAAGTATCTCAAGCTGTTTCTCGAAGAAACCAAGAAACTGAAATCGCTCGACGGTTTGGAAGAAGCCATTCAATACGCCAATCGAAAGACCGGAACATAAGGCGCAAAAAGAGGAGCGGGGCAGGAAAAGCAAAGTGCTTTTTTCTGCCCCGTTCCTCTGCGTAATGCCCATGGTGGCGTCGTCGAGACTAGCCACCGCGCAGCCCGAGCTACTTGACAGCCGGAGTTCCCGTCAGCTTTCCCCTCCGATCCTTCATGTCGGCAATCGACATTTCGAGAATGTGGCCAAACCGCTGCCACACCTTGTCGAGACGATAGACAGCCTTGCAGCCACGCGGCACATAAATCTGCAACATCGATTCGGGCACATCCTTGAACGTGTTCTTCTCTATCTTCGGAGCGGCGGTGGCATACGAATAGACTTCCTGCAACATGACACACTTGGCAAAGGCGTTGCTTCCAATTTTCTTCAGCGAATTGCTCAGGTCAATGGTGGCCAACGAGCTGCAGTTGCGGAATGCACTGCTGCCTATCGACTTCACCGCCAACGGCAACACGAAGCTGGTCAGGCTGACACAGTCGCGAAACGTGTCGCTGCCTATGCGCTCGACCGTGTTGGGGAAACTCACCTCGCTGAGACTTCCGCACCCGGCAAACAGATTGTTGTCCAATTCCTCGATGAATCCCTGCACATCGACCTTCACCAGCGACTTGCAGTCCTCGAAGGCATGGCTGCCCACCGAAACGACGGCGTTGGGGAGCACGATTTCCTGCAACGAGAGGCAGCCCCTGAAGGCTTCGCCGCCAATCTTCTTCAGAGTCTGCGGCAACTGAATGGTGGTCAGGGCTGTGCAGTCCTTGAACGCGTCGCTGCCCAGTGTGAGCACCGATGGCGGCAGCGTTACATTGGCCAGCGAGGCGCAGCCCTCGAAGGCGCTGCCGGGGATGTCCTTGACGGTGCCATTCATTTCCACCGTCTCCAGGCTTCGGCAATCCTCGAAGACACTGCTGCCCAAGCTGTTCAGCGTGGAGGGGAGAACCACTTCGCGCAGCCGGTCGCACTTTTCGAACGCACGGCTTCCCAGTTTCTCAACGCTGGGCATGGTGGCCGTCTCCAGGCTGATGCACTCAGAGAAGGCTCCCGCTCCAAGAGTTTTCACACTCTCGGGCAACGAAATCTCCGTCAGCTGCGAGCACTTGCCAAAAGCCTCAGCCCCGATGGTCTGCAACGAGCCAGACAGCTTGACCGTCTTCAGGTTCTCGCAAAACTGGAAAGCCGCCACACCCAGTTTCTCGGCATCGGCCTGCACATCTGCCGTAACAAGGCTCTTGCAGCTGCGCAGCATCTTGTCGCCCAGAAAAGTAACAGTGGCGGGTATTGTGATCTCCTTCAGCGACTCGCAGCCCTCAAAGGCACTTTCGCCAATCTTGACCAGTCCGTCGGGCAGCGCCACCGCTGCCAGCGACTTGCAGTTGGCGAAGGCATCGTCGCCCAACGTCGAGACCGAATTGGGGATGACCACTTCAGCCAGCTGCTCGCAACCGTTGAAGGCACCATCGCTCACATTGACAATCTGTGCGGGCAAAAGAACCTTCTCCAGTCCCTTTGCACCCGAGAAGAGGCGATTGGGCATTTCGTCGGTGCGCGTCTTCATGCCGTCCTTGCCCTCGACAATGTTGCATGCCGTCAAGTCAATCACCCGGAGCAGCCGCTCGTTGGGTTGTTTGGTCTTCGAGCGGTTGGCCATTTGCTGGAGCACCTTCAGGTCGGCACCGTTCAGCGGGCCTGCCACGGTCAGTTCGGCCACCGTCAGCCGCATGCTGTCGGGCAGCTGTTTGCCCAGATTGCCAGCAGCATCGTTTGTCACCGACACTTGCTCTTGCGCGGCCACCCAAAGGGGCAGCATCATCAGTACGAATAAGAATGTCTTTTTCATGTGCCGTATAGTGTGTTAATGGTTCTTCTTTTGTTGTCGTTCACGGAAACCCGTGTGCTACTTGCTCACCTCCAGACTGCTGCGCTTGTTGCGGTGATAACTGCGATAGTCGTCGAGTTCTATTTCAATGTCGGGCTCGGCCAGCGGTCCCGCCTGAGGCAGACGGAACTTCATGTAGCGTATGTTCAGCCCACGGGCAATCCACATGCCCTCATAGTAGGTCTGTATGTTCAGTATGTTGCGCGTTTCGGCGTCAATGCCTTCTGTGTGATACAAGTCCTCGGTGCGGAACACCAGGGGCAGGTGGTTTTTCTCCACCATATAGGAGGTGTAGGTGAAGAGGAAGTTCGAGTCGGTCTTCAGATGTATCAGTCCGCCATCGGCCAGGAAACGTCGGTAGCGCTCCATGAAGTAGGTGCTGGTCAGCCGTTTGCGCGGGTTCTTCATCTGCGGGTCGCTGAAGGTGAGCCATATCTCCTGCACCTCGTCCGGGGCGAAGAAGCGGTCGATGATTTCGATGTTCGTGCGCAGGAAAGCCACGTTCTCCAACCCTTCGCCAAGTGCCTGTCGGGCTCCCGTCCACATGCGCGCTCCCTTGATGTCCACGCCGATGAAGTTCACTTGCGGGTAAAGCTTGGCCAACTCTACCGTGTATTCGCCTTTGCCGCAACCCAGTTCGAGCACAATGGGGTTGGCGTTGTGGAAATAATCCTCGCGCCAACGTCCCCGCATAGCAAACGGAACGTGTTCCACCACCGAAAACGGATACTGGAACACGTTCTTGAACGTTGCCATTTCGGCAAATTTCTCTAATTTTCCTTTGCCCATAAAAAGATACAGCTTTCTTCTATTCAATCACCACGCGGGTCCATCCGTGCTTGTCCTCGATGGTGCCATACTGAATGCCGCGCAGCGTGTCGTAGAGTTTCTTCGACATGGGGCCTGGCTTGTCGCCAAACGAATAGCGCTTGCCCGTGTCCAGGTCGTCGATATAGGAGATGGGGCTGATGACGGCTGCCGTGCCGCATGCACCGGCCTCCTCGAAGGTTTCGAGTTCCTCTTCGGGAACGGGGCGGCGCTCCACCTTCATGCCCAAGTCCTCGGCCACCTGCATGAGGCTCTTGTTGGTGATGCTGGGCAGAATGGAGGTTGACTTCGGAGTGATGTAGGTGTTGTCCTTGATGCCAAAGAAGTTGGCAGCACCGCACTCGTCCATGTATTTCTTCTCCTTGGCGTCCAGATAGAACTCGCAGGCGTAGCCTTTCTCGTGGGCCAGGTTGTTGGCAAAGAGCGAAGCGGCATAGTTGCCACCCACCTTATACTTGCCCGTGCCAAGGGGAGCCGAACGGTCGTAGTCGCGGATAATCACATAGGGATTGCCTGCAAAACCTCCCTTGAAGTAGGGTCCCACGGGAGTCACGAAAATGAGGAACATATACTCTTTCGACGGATGAACACCCACCTGGGCGCTCGTGCCGATGAGCAGCGGACGCAGATAGAGCGTGGCACCACTCTCGTAGGTGGGTATCCACTCCTGGTTGAGGCGTACCACCTTCTCGCACATCTCTATGAACAGCTCGGTGGGCACTTCGGGCATCATGATGCCGCGACAGGTGCTCTGCAAACGGGCAGCATTCTCGTCGGGACGGAACAGACGCACCTTGCCGTCGGGACAGCGATAGGCTTTCAGACCTTCGAACGCCTCCTGGCCATAGTGCAGGCAGGTGGCGGCCATGTGCAGTTTCAGATACTCGTCGGAGCAGACTTCTATCTCGCCCCACTTTCCGTCGCGATAATAACAGCGAACATTGTAGTCGGTCTTCATGTAGCCGAACGACAAGTTTGCCCAATCCAGATTCTTCATAACGATTGTTTTTTAGTGTTCTTTATGTTGAAATAATTGTCTTTCTGTTGACATTTCTGCATGCAAAAATACACATTTATTCCGAATCGCACAAAGTTTTCGGCACAGAAGTCTGATTTTCAGCTGTTTTTTTCGCACACGCTCTGCACAACCGCCCGAAAGTCCCGTCCATCTGTAAACATGCTGAAGAACGAGACCTACATTTTACGAAACAGAAGCCGTCATCTCACGACAACAGAAAAATATCTCTCGGCAATAGAAAATTATCTCACGGTAATAAAAAAATATCTCACGGTAATAAAAAAATATCTCACGACGTTATTGTAAAATTCTCTAGAAAATTCTACAGCCATACTCATAAGCGCAATGGCCACGTCAGATAATTGTAGAGCAAAACGCCGTGATAGCACCACAAATAGACGGTAACAGCCCCTACAAGGCAACGCAACAGCCACTTCTTTCCACCCTCAACCGAGCGAAAGAGAAAGGCGGAAGCGATGGGGATGGCAAAGGCCCAGTGGGCTGCCATGATATAGACTTCGTTGATGGCAAACCCCAATACGACATGGAGCAAGAGGGCGAAGACAAACGTGGCCGCCACCAACTGCAGCAGCTCCGAACGCCGCCCCACATAAAGCCCTGCCGCAAACAGCAAAACCAGCACAGCCTCGACCACGTATTGCACCTTCCACGTGTAGGCAACAAACAACGGTCTTCCCGACAACACATCGCCCAAGACATGCTGGCGATGCAGCTGCAGGGACTCGCCAAAGAAATTCTCGACAAGTGTGGGCCAGCGCGGCGTAGTGGTGTCTATCCATGTGGCCACCTGCTGATTGGACGGTGCATCGGTCAGCGCATTGGCGGCAAACCCTATGGCAAGGAGCAACAACGAGACCAAGGCGAAAGCCAAGACAAAACGCCAACGGAACACTTTGCGCCCATTGACGCACCAAACGGCCAGGCCCACTATGACTCCATTGCTGAGCGTCACTCCGGCAGTGAGCACAAAAAGCAACAGCGCCTCTGCCAGCGAGAACTGCCGCCCAGTGCGCAACTTGCAGCCGGCGCGCCAGAGGGTGAGCAGAATCAGGAACAGCGAAGGGACGAAATGGTCGGGCACGATGGTGGCTACGAGAATGTAGGCGAAGCCAAAAAAAAGCCCTGTGAGCAGCAGGGCGTCAGACCGCCCTAAGCCCACAAGGCGATGGAGAATGCGGAAAAGGAGAACAAAGGAGTAGAAGGTGCAGACGGCCAGCACAGCACCCACCACCAGCTGCGCACAGTTTGCGCCCGTGAGATGCCACAGCAGCTGATTCACCCCGAAAAGCGGCAGCACAAGAAAAGGCAGCAAGGGATGGCGAATGGCATTGTAGCCCACATGCCAGTGGGTGACCACGGAATAGGTGTAGGGGTCGAAGCCCGACATGTGGAAATTGTTCATGAACACCTGCCACTGGCCGTCGGTATAGGTGGCAAAGAGACCAAAAAACTTCGCTATCATCAGATACTGGAACACGGCGATGACAACCACGGCCAGCAAAGCCACTGCGCGTTCTTCACGACGAATGAGGAATATTTCTTTCATAAACAGAGTCAATAGAGAAACTGCGCAAACAAACTGAGATTATAGCCCAACAGCCAAAGCGCAACGACACACACCAGAGCGCGGACAATCCTGAGCCACATGCCGCTCAGCCGCACAAACAAATAGGCCATGGACAAAGGAATGACGAACAGCCAGTGAGCGGCCATGATATAGACTTCGTTCAGTCCGAAACCCAACCCCACGTGCAGCGCCATGTCCAATCCAAACCACGACAGGGCCGTCCACAGCAGCCTATGGCGCCAACCAGCCACAATGCCTCCGGCGAAAAGCAGCAACAAGAGTGCTTCCACCACGTAGTTGAACACCCAGTCGTAGCCCACAATGACGGGTCGCTGGCTGCGCAGGATGTCCTGCAGCAGGTGTTTTTGGTGGAGCTGCATGCTCTCGCCGAAAAGATTCTCCACCACACTGGGCCAGCGAGGAGTGGAAATGTCTGTCCAGCGCGAGAATTCGCCTTTGGCGATGGGTTTGCCGGCATGTTTGTTCCAGGGCTTCTCCCGGGTGGTCTTTGCCGTCTGGCGCGCCTTGCGAGCCTGCTCCGCCCTGAAAGCCTCCTTCAGCCGGGCGGTATCCTTGATGTGGGAGGTGTCGGCAAACAATTTCATGTCGCGCTCGGCACGTTGGGCGGTGCGCTTGGCCTTGAGCTCTTTGCGCGCCATTTCCTGCGGCCAAACGAACATGCGATATTCCCACCGGGCGAACAACCACATCAAGGCAGCCGGCGCCACGACGGCCAGCAACAGATATTTGGGGCGGAAAAAGCGTTTGCCATTGGCCATCAGGGCGGCAAGGAAGGTTTTCAGTCCGTTGTTGAGCGAAATGCCTGCGGTGAGAACAAACAGCACGATGGTTTGCCCTATGGAATACGGAGTTTCTGAAGCCAACTTCCGTCCTGTGAGCCAGAGCGTGAGCAGCAGAACGCACATTGACATGACAAAATGGTCGGGCACACAAGTCGAGAGCATCACATAGGCGAACGAGAAACAGAGCACCGACAACAGCGAAGCGTCGAAACTTCCACAGCCCACCAACTCCCTACAGATGCGACGCAGAAAGACAAAGGAATAGACACCTGACAACACGAGCATTGCCGCCACTAGAAACACGGCACAGTTGGCGCCCGTCAACGCCATCAGAATCTGATTGAGCAAATAAGGTACAAACATGAAGAAGGCCAGCAACGGGTGCCGATAGACATTGTATTTGGCCGACCATTGCGACACCACATCGTACGTGATGGGGTCGAAGCCCGAAATGTAGAATTTGCGCAGGATGACCTGCCAATAAGAGTCGCGCAACGGTGTGAAATCGGCATAATAGCGCGCCACCACCATGGCGTTCAGCACCACGAGCAGCACCGCCATGAACACTGTCGGCCAACGCTCCTCGCGGCGAATGCAGAATATGTCTTTCAGTTTCTCAATCATGTCTTTCCTTCTACTGACTTTTTACTTCTTGCTACCGGTTTCTAAAAGGCTTGTAGTGCTTCTCGTCGGCATAGGCCAGAAGTTCGCGGTCGCCACTGCTGTCGCCGAAAGCAGTCAGCTGGTAGTCATTGCGGTCGCCCAGCAAAGCCTTGAGCCGGTTCACCTTCTCCTGTCCGTAGCAGTTGGATCCGAGGAAACGGCCGGTCAGACGACCGTCAACCACCTCCATCCGTGTTCCTTCGACTGTCACTCCGGGACGGTCGGCAAAGAAAGGCCGCACCCAACGGTCGATGCTCGCGCTGACCACCACGACCCTGGAGCCCTCGCGCAGCGCATCGTCGATGGCGGCCAAGCCGTCGGGACGAAGCAAATGGCGGCTGTCTGCCGCAAAATGCCGGCACATGGCGTCGAAATCCTCCTCGGTGGTGCCCTTGAAGAACCAGCCGAGCAGCCGTTCCTTGGTTTTGCCGTTGTCCGAGAGCCCCATCTTCATGGCCACCAGATACGGAACGTGTATCAACAGCCCCACAACCAACGACGCCGTGCCCCTGGCATGACGGACGAAGGCGAAGAGGGTGTCGCGGGTGGTCAGCGTCCCATCGAAATCGAAAGCATAGACTCGTTGCTGCATGGCTTCAATGTTTTTCTTACAGATAGATAATGACCAGGAACGAGAGCCCCCATGCCAACACAATGAGTTGTGTGAAACGGTCGCGCAGCAAAACTTTTGTAGGGTCGCCACTTTTCTTGTCAACCACGGCCAACTGGATGTAGCGCAGCAGTCCCAACAGCACAAACACGCTGGTGAGATAGAGGTAATCGGTATGGAAATTGGCCTTCACCTCGGGCGAAACGGTGTACATGATGTAGCACACCAATGTCACCGAGGCGGTGATGGTGATGGCCTGGTTGATGAACGTCAGGTTGTAGCGGCTGGTGTTGCGCCGTGGCGCCTCGCCCGTTTCTTGCAGGCGCAAGACGTCGTCGCGCCGTTTGGCAAAACTGAGGAAAAGTGTCAGCAAGAACGTCATCAGCACAATCCACTGGCTGAGCACGGTCTCTGTGGCTACACCGCCTGCCAGAATGCGCAGCACGAAGCCGAAAGCCACCACACACACATCGATGATGGCATGTTTCTTGAGTTCGGCGCAGTAGGCCAGGTTCAGCAGCCAATAGAACATAATGACACCCATCACTGGCAGACGATTGCGACTGAGCAACAACGTCGCCAGCAAGGAGAGCACTATCATCAGCCCCATCAGCCCGTAAGCCTGACGCACACTGATGGCTCCCGAAGCCACGGGCCGATGGCACTTCTCTGGATGGCGGCGGTCGTCGTCCACGTCAATGAGGTCGTTGAAGCAGTAGATGGACGACGCTGCAAAACAAAAGGCAAAAAAAGTAATCAAGCCAGCCGCCAAATCAGCGGTGTTGAGCAGGTGCCCGCCAAAAAACATGGGCAGGAACACAAAGAAGTTCTTGACCCACTGCTTGGGACGTATCAGATGAAACAGGTCGGTTGTCATGTGGAGTTTTTTCGATGTTTTAATTGTTACTGATGCCGAGTTCAATGCCCAACGGCCTTTGGCAGAAGCAGTTTCTCTATGCGGAGAACCAATTGGTGGAGCAGCCAGGCCAGCGGCAACGTAATGGCCACCGTGAGCAGAAACGTAGGCCAATAGCCCAAGTGATAGGGCTCGATGTACTTCAGCACGAAATGGATGTGAATGAGATAGGCTTCCAGACTCAGCGCCCCTACAAACCGGAACAATGCGTTGAACCACTGGGGCGTACGTCGAAACACGCGGTTGAGCAACAGGATGCTGGTCACCGTGAGAGGAATGTAGAGCATGCGCTCAATGAAGAGCGGAAACTGGCCATGGCGCACCTGCTCCAGGAAAATGCTGGCCGAGAGAGCCATCACAAACATGAGGACAATCATCCAAATGCCAGCACCGTCGATGGTTTCGTGGCGACGCACCATCTCGCCCATGTTCAGCCCGATGAAGAAGATGGGTATGCGGCTCCAGAATATTTCTATGTGCCCCACCGCATCGTGGATGGGCGACACCCACTGCACCAAGATGCACCACATCACCATAACCACCGGCAGCCACTTATAAACAGGATGGCGGCTGATGAGCATCATGTAGAAAGGGGCGAACAGATAGAGCATCATGATGGTGGGAATGTACCAGAATGTCAGTTCGTCGTGCAGCCAGAAGTCCCAGTTGACAGCTACGTCGCCCAGCAGGTCGGCGAGCGTGGCGCTATACTTGCCTGCCCCCAAGAAGTCGGGCACATAGAACAGGCAGGCCATGATGAGCCATGCGGGATAGATGCGCACAAAACGACGTGTGAAAAAGTGGCTCAGCGAAGGGTTCTTGTTCCACGAATACCACAAGCCTATACCACTGAGAAATAGGAACATATCGACGCCGATATTGCCCATGCGACGCAATCCGAAGAAAGCGTCTGAGCGCGGCAACGACACGTGGAACAAAATGACGAACAGCATGGCTGCTCCCATCAGTTCGCCGCGAAAACGGCTGATATTGGCTAGTTCAATGTCTTTTACTTTCATGGGCTTTGGCAGAGCTATTTGGGCATACGTTTCATGATTTCAGCAAACAGCCAGGCCATGCACAGGCTGGCCACCAAATAGAGCAGCAGTCCGGCATAGAGGTCTGTAGTGCGATAGGGTGCAATGAAAATCTTGCGTGTGATGGGGTGGCACACAAACATGGCCGCCGAAACAGCACCTGTCCACTCGAGGGCACGGTTGATGCCGGCGGGCAACACCTTGACCAAGGCCATCGAGGCCAATATGACGAAAACAGGCACCCAGTACCACGTTTGGTAGTTGAAACTCAGCAGAAACACCAGCGCGGTGGCTATCAGCAGCAACAGGCCGTAGCGCACATGGTTCGACGTTGCAGCCTGCGAATTGTCCAACGGAGAAATGCGCCGCATGATTTGCGGTTGGAAACGCGCCATCAGCACACCCATGCCGAACGGCAGCATGCCACCCACGAAGTTGTAGCGCAGACGATTGAGCATCTCGCCCGTGGGTTCGCAGAAGGCCTGCAACAGCCAGCAAACAACCATCAGCCCGACCACGACGCCCCAATGGCGACGATAGATGACCAGCCGATAGACTATGTAAAGTTGCATCATCAGGCCGAAGAACCAGTAGGGACCGGGCCAAATAACTTTGTCAGGGGTGGGCAGCAGATTGTTGAACATGCCCAGCTGTGCCACCACGTGCAGCAACTGATAATGATGGCGGCCGGGAGTGAAGGCATCGAGCAGAGTGAAGGCCACAAATCCCACAATCATCATGCGAAACAGCTTAATGAAGTGAGTACGCAGGAAAGACAGCCCCGAGCCTCCTCCCCCACTCTCCCGTGGAGAGTTTTTCTTCTCATATTTCAGCACCAGCCCGAAACCGCTGAGAAACAAGAACACCGGCACTCCGTAGTGGCCAAAGAAGGACAACAAATGGATGGGCAGATTGACATCGGGATGAAGCACGGCCTGCAGCAGCCCGTCGCAATTGTTGCGATGGAACTGATATTCGTTTTCCTTAACGGCCATGCCCAACCAGTGGCAGTAGTTGTGCAAAACGATGCCCAGAATGGCCAATCCGCGAAGTGCTGCACACTCGGCTTTGCTCAATATTGTATTATTCATCATTCAACTTTCTCATGTCGGGAGTTATCGGGAGTTAAGCCCCCCTCTCATCCCCCCTGGGGGGAAGACCCCATCCGTGGCCTTTCTCTCCCCCCAGGGGGAGTTGGAGGGGGCTGGCCTCCCCTACGGGGGGAGGTTTGGTGGAGGCCTTAATCTACTTCATTCTTCATTATCACATCATAGTCAGTGGTGGCTTTGAGTATTCGTGGTCGCTGCTCATGGTAGTTTGGCGACAGCACGTCGAGGCTGTCACGATAGTGGGGCGTATGGATGCCGCCCAGATAGAGCAACGTGTGAGGCAGCGCATCAGTCATGTATCGCTTGCTCTTGGCCAAGACCACCTTGTTGGCAATCTCGGGATGGTTCACCATGTAGCTGTGTGAGCACCATATCCACATGGGAATCTCAAACTCCTCGCGAGCCAGCCGACTGGTAATTTCGGCACTGTGCATGCGCCCATAGAAATGCTCAGCACCCGGCCCGAACACCTCTTCGCCATGGTCGGGCACATACATCACGATGGCATCCTTGTCCTCGTATTCGCGAATGATGGCATCCACCACCGAATCGTTATACATCACCGCATTGTCATAGTAGGCCAAAACCTGAAGGTTGCGTCGGCTCATGTTGGGGCGGTCGTAGTCGTCGGGCTTGAACTTCATGCGGCTCTTGGGACACCGTATGCGATAGTCCACATGCTGACCGTAGAGATGGAAAATGGTGAGTTCGGGCTTGTCGGCCCTTATTTCTCCTGCTTCCATCAACTGGTGCAAATCGTCTATGAGTTTCTCGTCGAACACGTGTATGTGGGGATTGCGCGAGTCAAACTGCGCCTCACTCAGTTCGGGGTTGTTCAGAAAGAAACCGCCGCTGAAGTCATAGACGGCCTCCTTGGCTTTGGGCAGAAACTGGTTGGTGAGAAACGTCACGTGATAGCCCGCTTTGCGAAACACTTCGGTGAACAACGGATAGTCGCACCACTCTCCCTTATCGCCCACGGCATAGAGCGAAAACAAATGCTTGAAGACAAAGCTCGTAAGATTCCATGGTGCCACCACATCGCCAAACACAGCCAGTTCCCCACGTCTTGCTCGCTTCAGCTGCAGCGGCGTGGTGGGTTTGTTGTAGCCAAAGAGCTGCGAGTGGTGCTTGTTGTAGCTTTCGCCAATGATGAGCACGATGTTAGGACTGGTGAACGAGCAGCTGTCAACCCTCACACGGTCTTTGGCCAGCAGCAGTTGGTCTATCTGTTTAGCAGCCAGTTTGTTGGCAAACACACTGAACGCCAGCCTGTAGATGGGTTCGTAAAGGGTGGCACAGTCCTTGCGCGTCAGTTCGTGCTCTACATACCCTATTTTGTCGTAGCTCATTAGTCGAGCCATGGCCTGTTTGTTGGGCCAACAAACCGTGGCGCTCCAAACCAGCAAGGCCAGCACGACGAGGCTTGCAAGCCCCCACCAAAGCCATCCCCCCCGTTGGGAAGGCCAGCCCCCTCCAACTCCCCCCGGGGGGAGAGCATGGCTGCGCGTTGGGTCGTCCCCCCCAGGGGGGATGAGAGGGGGGCTCTTGGTGACAAGAGGGGGACTTTGAGAACTGTGAAGGTATTTTTGGAGGAGTCTTTTGAGGGGGCTTAGGTGGACAGCCAAATGGACAGCCATCAGCAGCAACACCCAGCCCAACGAACTGAACAGCACATCCCACGTGAGATAATTGCTCAGAAACTCGCCTGCCTCCTGTCCAGTGGTTTCACCAACAAGCAGCAACATCGACGGTGTGATGGGCGATTGGAATTTCACGATGCAGAACACATCTACCAACGCAACGGCATACAAAAGTACATAGAGCACACGCCGAACCCACAGCCGTACACGCAGAGGCAACAGTGCCAGCACCACACATACCACATACAGGTCGAAGAACAACTCCAGCCAAAGGTTGTCGTAGTTCTTCTCCTTGCCTGTGTATTCAATCCAACTGCACACCAACCCTAACACGTACATCGTCGTGAAGAACATGGCATTGCAGCGAATAGGTGCCAGTACCTTTTGCAACATTTCTTTCATTACGGGTGCAAAGGTACGATTAAGCGAGCGAAAAGCAAAAGGAAAAACCCTTTTTTTCTTTGCTTTTCCGAGCGGAAGTACCTTCGACGACAGTCAAAGGTACGATTAAGCGAGCGAAAAGCAAAAGGAAAAACCCTTTTTTTCTTTGCTTTTCCGAGCGGAAGCACCTTCCGCTGACTACAATTTCAGTGTGAGGTCGCGGCCACGATAGAAGTCGAGCAGTGCCTGCTGGTAGATGTACTCGTAACGGGCGCGCAAAAGGTCGCTTTGGGCACGCAGCAAGGTGTTCTTGGCCTCGTTGAACTCAGTGATGTTGGCTTTTCCGTGCTCATACTTGGCCGACATCAGGCGGAAAGCCTCTTCATTGCTGCGTAGGGCCTGTTGCGAGCTGCGGTATTTTTCTTGAGCATTGACGGCTGTGTAGTAAGCTTGCTGTATCTCTTTGTAAAGGTTCTTCTTGGTGTTGTCAAGACTGAGTTGCTGCAACGAGCGGTTGAGCTCTGCACTGCGAATGCTGTTGCGCGTCTCGAAGCGGTTGAAGATGGGTACACTGAGGCTCAGCCCGATGTACTGGCTGAAGTTGTTTTTCATTTGCTTGAAGAAACCATCCGACTGGAAACCGCTGGTGTTGTAATAGTTGGAGCCCACTCCTGCCTGCAGCGCAAGCGACGGGTAGCGGGCACTGCGGGCGATTTCAATGCTCTTCTCGGCACCTTGCAGCCGCAGTTGCTCAGCGCGCACTTCTGGCTTTACGCCGACAGCCTCGGCAAAGATGGCATCGGGAGAAGTCCCCTCCAACTCCCCAAGAGCCCCCGTAGAGGGGGTTTCCACATCAAAGCCTTCCGGCGACGGCAGCTCAAGCAGCTGTGAGAGCGCAAGCAGCGCGAGGCGCAGATCGTTTTCGGCCTGGGTGGCGGTGAGCCGGCTCTGTGCCAACGTAGCCTCCTGCTGTGCCACCTCGGTGGCACTGACTTTGCCGTTGCGCAGCATCTCCTTCAGACGGAACACGTGCATGGAGTCGATGTCAATCTGCCGCTGAGCCACGCCACAGAGTTCTTTGTCGTAAAGAATCTGCACGTAGGCCTGAGCCACCTGCGTCCGGATGTTGTTCTTGGCATACTCGAGGTCGGCATTGGCAGCCTCGAGATTGAGGCGTTGCAGTTCGAGTGTGCGGGGAATGCGAAAACCAGTGAACAGAGGTACATTGGTACCCAGGCTGAACGACGTAGAGTTGGTGTTGGTGTTGGTATAGGTGTTTTGGGCCGTCAGTCCGCGACCAAACGAGAAATTCTCGCTGGCCGACGCGCTGAGGTCGGGCAGACGGGCGTTTTTGGCGTTGCTGACGTCGATTTCGCGTTGCTGGCGGTCTATGTTTTTCTGCTTTATTTGCAGATTGTGCTCCACAGCATAGTCGATGCACTGGCGGAGCGACCATTTCTGCTGCGCTTGGGCAGACAGCGATGTGGTCAGTATGAGGATGGCTAAAAGTTGTTTCATGAAACTCAATTTTGAAAATGTTAGAAGTTAGCGGGAGTTATTGAGAGTTCATCCCTTCTTCGATGACAATCTGGGGGCCTCGCACTTTGTCCTTCATGCCAATGCCACTCTTGATTTCGATGTTCACTCCGTCGCTCAGACCGGTCACCACTTGCTTGCGCTCGTAGGTTTTCTTCTCGCCTTCGCCCTTCACCACATAAACGAAAGTGGAGTCGCCGCTGAACTCAATGGCGCTTTCGGGCACCGACAGCACCTTGCTGGCACTGGCCAGCACAATCTCGGCATTGGCGCTGTAACCACTGCGAATCCTGCTGCCCTTGAGCACACGCACGGCAGCCTTGATTTCAAATTGGTTGGCCCCGTTGCTCTCTACGGCCTTGGGCGAGATGTACTCCAGCGAGGCATCGAAGTTCATGTTCTGCAGCGCACCGATGGTGATTTTCATGGGCATTCCCTGCACCAACTGCCCCACCTCCGTTTCGTCTATGTTGCCACGGAAAATCAGGTCGTTCATGTTGGCCACGCTCGCAATGGTTGTACCGTCGTTGAAGGTGTTGCTCAGGATGACCGAGTTGCCCACCTTGACGGGCACGTCGAGTATGATGCCGCTGATGGTGCTGCGAATGAGCGTCGAGCTGGCCTTGGCGTTGCTCTTTGAAACGCCGTCGCGCACAACGGCCAAGGCGTCGTCGGCAGCGGCTTTCTCTTCGCGTGCCTGTTTCAGAGCCTGCTTCACCTTGTCAAACTCGTCAGCGCTCACCAGTTTCTGGTTGTAAAGGTTCTCTTCGCGGCTGAAATCCACCCGGGCCTGCGCCAGGTTGATGGCAGCGAGTCGCACACGGCTCTCGGCCGAACTGAGCTGGTTCATGTCGGGAATCACCTTCACCTTGGCAATCACCTCGCCTGCACTCACATAGTCGCCCGCCTCCTTCAGTATGGCAGTAATGATGCCACTGATCTGCGGCTTCACGTTCACCTCGTTGCGGGGTTCTATCTTGCCCGTGACGATGGTGGTTTTCTTGATGTCGCCCGTGGTGGGCACAAACTCGTTATAGACAACCGGTTTGGGTTGGGACTTCTGCCACAAGAACACGAATGTTCCGATGAAAATCAGTGCCACCAAGGCGGCAATGAACAATTTGCTGTACTTTTTCATATTTTATGTTTTCACTATTTTTTTTCATTCATCCCGCATGGCATCGACAGGTTTGATGGACATGGCGCGGGCAGCAGGAGCCAACCCTGCCAGAACCCCCATCAGGCTCACCACCACGGCAGCGAAAATGGCCGTCCAGAATCCCACCTGGAAGTGGGCGTTGACAATGCCGTCTTCGGTGTTGCCCATCTCCAGCATTTGCAGGATGAACACACCGAACAAAATGCCACTCATGCCCGCCACCAGGGTGAGCAGAATGCTCTCGGAGATGATCTGCGAGAGAATCATGCGCGGAGTGGCGCCAATGGCGCGGCGGATGCCAATCTCTGTGGTGCGCTCGCGCACGGTGACCATCATGATGTTCGACACGCCGATGGCCCCCGCCAGCAATGTGCCCAACCCCACCAGCCAGATGAGGAAGTTGACTCCGCGGAACAGGTTGTCAAGCAGCTGGAAGAGTATCTCTGTGTTGAACACCATGGCCCCCTGCTCGTCGGTGGGGTCGATGTAATGGGCGCGGGCTATGGTCTCGCGTATGCGAGGCGTAATGTTGCTCATCACCACCCCCTTGCGCCCCGTGGCGGCTATCATGTCCACCTGGTTGCCACGGTTGTAGGTTTGCTGCATGAGCGTCAGCGGCAGCGTTATTTTCTCTTCGGCGCGCCCATTGAAGTTCACGCTGCCGTTGGTGTTGTAATCCACGCCTATCACCTCGTAGTAGGTGGAATCCACGCGAATGCTTTTGCCGCAGGGGTCGCCGCCCTCTTTGAACAGGTCTTTGTAGATTTTCTTTCCCAAAACGCACACTTTGCGATGGTCGCGCATGTCCATGTCGTTGATGAACCGTCCGTAATACATCTTGGGCGCAATGACCTGCGCGTATTCGGGCGTGACGCCCTGTATGCGCGGCGTGGTCTTTTGGTCGCCCCGGTAGGCGGTGTTCGACTTCCCCCAAGGAGCAAACAAGATGGGAGCCACCACGTCGAGTTCGGGCACACGCTGGTGCAACCGCCCGATGTCCTTGTAGTCCATGCTCCAGTAGCGCCCCTTGCGGAACCCCTTGTAGGGTTTGGAAGTCTGTTGCGCCCAAATCATGACCGTGTTGGTGGCGAATCCGTCGAAATTGCGGTTCAGCATTTCTCGCAGCCCCTGGCCGCCGCCGATGAGGGTCACCAGCATGAACACACCCCAAAACACGCCGAAGCCCGTCAGGAACGACCGGCTTTTGTTTCGCGTCAGCGTGTCGAGTATTTCTCTGTATGAATCTATATCTATTCGCATGGCTTTTTTGTCATTCTGCTCTCAGTGCCTCAATAGGGCGGATTCTGCTTGCTTTCAGGGCCGGTATGAGTCCGGCGATGGTTCCCGCAATGACCATTACCATGGTCGCCTCGAGACAAACGTCCAGCCCGACGGTGGGATCAACGAACATGGTGGCCTTGAACAAGCCTGTGTCTATCACGTTATGGCCCAGTGTGGCATCCATGTACTCGTTGACGAGTATGCCCAGCAACATGCCCACATAGCCGAAGAGGGTGGTGATGATGACACTCTCGACGATGATGAGCCGCAGGATGTTCCAAGGCTTGGCTCCAATGGCTTTGCGTATGCCGAACTCGTGGGTGCGCTCCTTGACGGTAATGAGCATGATGTTGCTCACGCCCACAATGCCCGAAAGCAGCGTGAAGAGGCCAACCACCCACAAAAACGTGCGGATGATGCCAATGCCCGTCTCCATCTGCAGCGACTGGGTGAAACGGTTCCACAGCCAGATGGCGCTCTCGTCCTCAGGATGCGCCTGGTGGTTGGCGTTCAACCGCTGGCGATACTCCTTCTCGAAAGCGTTGTTGGCCTCCTCGGTGGGCAAGCCGTGGAACGTGAACTCTATGTTGCCGGCATTGTCGGTGTTGGCTCCGTAAATGCTCTTGATGGCAGTATAGGAGGAGAAAGCCTCTGCCTGCCCGTTTTCCTCGTCCTTGTATATGCCCACCACTTGGAACATGAAGTTGCCCACCTTGACCCAGCATCCCTCCCCCTTCTGATGGGTTGCGGTGGACTTCAGGTTCAGTTCCTTTGCTTGTTTGGAACTCAGCACCAACACCTTTCGCTTGTCGCGGATGTCAATCTGGTTGATAAATCGTCCGCTGAGCATCTCGGTCTTGTTGATTTGCGTGTGGTTGGGATAGACACCCGTTATCTCGGTGCTGATGTACTCCTGCCCATTGCTGATGGTGGCCGATGTGGAATAGTTGGCTCCCACTTCGTCGATGTTCTGCTTGAACTCCTTGGCCGTGGTATTGATGTCGCGCGTTTGCAAACGAATGCTGCGCCCCTCGTCCAGCCCCTGATAGGCTTTCGAGGTGCGTCCGCCAAACACCATCATCGAGTTGGAGAGGAAACGGTCGCTCTGCTGCATCTGCGCGTTGATGAGCCCATTGCCGGCCCCCAGCAGCACGATGAGCATGAAGATGCCCCATGCCACGGCAAAGCCCGTCAGGGCCGTGCGCAACTTGTTGCGCCGCGCCGTCTGCCATATCTCATTCAATAATTCCATCCTTTATGCGTATGATTCGGTTGGTTTGTTGAGCCACTCCGGGGTCGTGGGTGACGATAATCTGCGTCATGCCCTGCTCCTGGTTGAGTTGTTTGAGCAGCTGCATCACCTCGAGCGAGGTTTTCGAGTCGAGCGCCCCAGTGGGTTCGTCGGCCAGGATGACCTGCGGATGAGTGATGAGCGCGCGGGCAATGGCGACACGCTGTTTTTGTCCACCCGACATCTCGTTGGGATAGTGGTCGGCCCATTCGAGCAGGCCCAGACGCTCCAAATACTCCAGTGCCATTTGGTGGCGTTTGCGTCGGCTCACGCCTTGATAGAACAATGGCAGCTCTACGTTCTCCACTGCCGTCTTGAAGGCTATGAGGTTGAACGACTGGAAGATGAAACCAATCATTCGGTTGCGGTATTCGGCGGCGCGCCGTTCGCTCAGTCCCTTGATGAGCGTGTCGGCCAATATGTATTCGCCCGAGTCGTAGTTGTCCAGAATGCCAAGGATGTTGAGCAGAGTGGATTTTCCCGATCCCGACGCCCCCATGATGGACACAAACTCTCCACGCTCAATGTCGAGGTCGATGCCTTTGAGCACATGGAGCGGCTGTGCGCCAAAATAGGTCTTGTTGATGTCTCTCAGATGTAGCATTATTCAATGTGTTTTTTTAGAATGAATCGGGCATCATGCACCATGAATCATGCACCATGTTTTTACTCCCGATGCCTTTCATCGTTTTTTTGACGGGCGAACAGGTGGTAAAGTTGCAGCGGAAGTTGTTTTTTTTGCTGACAGCTGCATTTTTTCACCATTCACTATGCATTATTTATTACGCATTATGCATTCATCATTATGCATTATTCACTTTGCATTAAGAGTTGTCCATGCTTGCTCGATGTCCTTGAGATCCAGACCCAGCAGCCGCATGTTGCGGAACAGTTCGGGAAGCGTCTGCTCCATGAACTCGCGCTTGCGCACTGCCAGTATCTGTTCTTTCGCACCGGGGGTGACGAAGTAGCCCAGTCCGCGCTTGTTGTAGATGATGCCGTCGCGCGAGAGAGCCTCGTAGGCCTTCACCGCCGTGTTGGTGTTCACCTGCAAGAGCACTGCATACTCGCGAACGCTCGGGATGCGGGCATCGTCCTGGTAGTTGCCGGCCAGAATCTCGTCGCACAGGCGGTCGGCCATCTGCAGGAATATTGCTTTGTCGCTATTGAAAGTCATAGGCTTTTCAAGTATTTAATGTCAATTATCCTTTTTTATTAGGAGTGTTGGAGTGCAGAAGTGTAGGAGTGCAGACAATAGTTTTTGCCCTTAGGCTTACGCCGCTCCCCCGTTTGAAGGGATTATGCAAATGTCTTGCATCTCCTTGCAACTCCTTGCAACTACTTATTTACTCACTCTGAGAAAGTTGAGTTATACATTATGAATTATTCATTATGCATTACTAACTACACATTCAGCCAGCGGCGGCTTTCCACCTGCATGCGTGTGAAGATGCGATAGCTGGCCAGATAGTTGAACACCGACAGCGCAGCCAACACCATTATGCCGAGATAGCCCAACCAACTGACGATGAGCTTCATGTTCTCAATTGATGAAATGTAATCGCCAGGCACCAAACCGTGTTCAACGAGCACAACCATCAGCTTGGAGAAACAGAGTGACAGGATCATCAGCGCTGCCGAAACAATGACGAACGACCACTTACGGAACAGCGTTCCACCCAATGTATAGACCGAATGGGTCCACACCAGCATGAGGCCATTGAGCAAGGCGACTTGCCAGGGTACTTCCAGCAGGCCCTTGATAAAGTTCAGCATGGAAGTGAGCATCGCCTGAACGCCGCTCACCAGTCCACAGTCCTTGTAGAGCAGCGGGAAAACCAGCATGCGCAGCGTGTCGCCCACGGCAAAGGCCACGAAGATGGCCACCACGTTGATAACCGAGGCATAGACGATGACGGCCAGAAATTTCTCCAGATTGCTGGCAGGCAGCGAAAACAGGGCAATGCGCCGCTGCTTGCTGGCGAATGCCGTAAGTGGGCAGCTGATGCTCACCAACACGGCCAGCATCAGGAAGAACGCACACACGCCGATGCCAACCGACACGCAGGCCTCGTAGGGCTGATGCATCACTACAATGAAGAAGAACTCGGCCAGCAGGGCACCCAGCGAGAATGTGGCTGTCCAGAGGGCCAGGGTGCGCCAGTTCTCTACTACCACCCAGCACAGCGTCTGCCAGAAGCGTTTTATATCGAATTTGTTCATAGTTGCAAGTTTTTTAAATGAGAGGACACTCTCGTTATGTTGATTGTCATTTTATTCTTGTGTTCACAAAGCGGCCACGCAGCTGCCAGTGGCAGAAAAGCCGGTAGGCCAGCCATGTATTGAGCGCCGTGAGCAGCAGGCTTGCCACGATGCCGATGACGCTTTCGAAAGCTTTCGTGAAATTGCCCATCAGGAAACCTATCTGGTAGAACAGCCCCCTGCTGCTGCCTGTGAAGGCTCCTATCGGCACCAGCACCAAAACCATGAGCAGGAGAATCGCCAACAGAGTGAACACCCACGCAAACTTCCTGCTACGGAAGAAGTTGACGCCCAGCAAGATGAACGAGTGCAACCAGAGGCACAACAGAAACAGGCCTAAGGGCAAATGGAAGTCCTTGGTGGCCACTTGGTCCATCATGCGCCCCACCACCGAGGTGGTATCGGGCATCTGGCGAACCATGTTCACCACATACTGAATGCCGTCGGCAACGCAAATGGACAGGACGAAGAGCGGAAGCACCAGGATCCACGTGGAATAGCGCATGATGAACTTTTCAAGATTGCTGGCCGGAACCACGAGCAACTGTCGCATAGAATCCTTCTGCTCAAAGCTGTGGAACATGTAATTGCCACCTGCGATGACAATGGCGGCCAACATCACCCACGTCATGAATGTGCAGGCTCGGTAATCGCCGTCTCCCGCGCTGGTATAGACCAAATAGAGGAATGCTAAGACGACCGAGAGTTGCACGGAAGTCTTTATGTAGTAGCGCTTGTCGCCTTCGAGAGTCCAGCGGGCAAAGCGCAAGAAACGATTGAAACTGAAACTATTCATAACTGCCGTTCTTTAAAAAGTTAAGGAGTGAGAAATCAAACCGTCAACTGAGCCTTTCCGCTGGTCACCGCCTCGAACAGCAGTTCCAGGTTGAGCTGAGTCTCGTCGCTGCCGGGCTGGCGGCGCGCCATGACGGCACTTCCCTGGAGCGAAGGCTCGCTGAAGACCACGTCGCTCAGGTCGCTGCCCGGCGCACGGTATTCGAAGGTGTAACGCTCGCAGATGTCAGCCACACTGCTGTCCAACAGCAGTCGGCGCTGGTCGAGTATCAGGATGTGGTCCAGCAACTGCTCCACGTCGTGCACCTGGTGGGTGGAGATGATGAGCGTACGGTCGTCGGCCATGTTGTTGGCCACCACGCGGCGGAACTGCGCCTTCGAGGGAATGTCCAATCCGTTGGTGGGCTCGTCCATCAGCAGCAGCCGTGTTCCAGCGGCGAGTGCAAAACTCATGAACACCTTCTTCTTCTGCCCCATCGAGAGAGAATTGAGTTGCAGGGAGGTGGGCAGCTCGAAGTCGGTGAGACAATTGTTGAGCACCTCGCGGCTGAAACGCGGATAGAACGGCTCGTTCATGCGCACAAAGCGGTCGAGCGACGTGGCCGGCAGGTCGAACTCCTCGGGCACGATGAAGATTTCCTGCAACGTGTCGGGACGGCGCTTGCTCGTATCTACCCCGTCGTAGCTCACGGTTCCGCGCTGTGCATGCAGCAGGCCGCAGATGAGGTAGAGCAGCGTCGATTTGCCAGTACCGTTCTTGCCCAGCAGTCCGTAAATGTTGTTACTTTCAAGTCGCAGGCTGAAATCGTCGAACACCTGATGCTTGGAGCCGGCATATTTGAAACTGATATTGTTGATCTCTATCATGATTGTTGAACTTTTTAAGATTGAAATTTGAGAATGAAAAATTGATAACAAGCTGTCGTTTCGGCCACCTCGGCCTTCTCGAACTGTTGCAGGGAGTCACAGTGTGGCGACTCTACTCCCACGCCAGCAGCAGGTCGTTCTTGGGATTCATGACCAGCATTTGGTCAACCAGATTGAAGGTGTTGCTCTCGTGGTCCAACTGCAAGTAGTTCACCGACATGAGGTGGTCGAACTCATACTTGTAAACCGCCTTTTGGTCGGCCGTCTTGTAGGCGTTGGCCTTGCTGTCCCAGTTGCTGCGCTCCACGGTATAGCCGTCGGCGGTGTAGCGGAAGTCCAGTTTGTAGCTCTGCTGCCACTCGTTGGTCATTTTGTTCCATGCAAAGGCCTCTTTCGTGGTTACCCGCTCGGCGTCATCGTAAGTATAGCGATACTCCAGCTTCGGGCAGAGGGATTCGCCCATTCGGTCATAAACATACATGGTTGTCAGTTGGCCGTTCTCAATGTCGGCGTTGTAGAAATACTGACTGTTGCTGTCAAGACTTACATTCAGATACATGCTCAGAATGGTTGCTACGGTGATGATTGTTTCCATAATTCTTATTGTTTTTGTGGTTGTTATTATTTTTGTTGAAAATTCAATGTTTATTTCTCTGTTGTAGTGTACCAGTTGAATAGTACACTGCAAAAGTAATTTATTTCCCGATACACACCAAACATTTGGCCACTTTTTTTCAATGCAGCCCTGCATTTTAACTGTTTTTTACAGTTTTATCGCCCAAAACCTTTGTTTGACCACAAGAAACAGCCAACTATACGGAAGACAAATCGCCAATCTGATTCAAATCTCGCGACAAGCCATCCACACTCTCCGCCCCGTTATGCGGCCTGCAGGCTTCAACGCCGCGCGCACTGTGAACGATGCACCATCAGAAAGCGAGCGAACCAACAGAAGCATCAGTCTCTGCGGAGCAAAACTGCCAATGATTTCTTGTTGTCGGGAGATATTTCCGTAACTCACGACAATAAAAAAACATCTCTCGACAATAAAAAAATAGCTCACGACGATAGGAACAAATTCTCTAGAAAATTTGCCCACGTCGTCGTGAGATATTTTTTCGGCGTTCCATAATATATAAATAATGTATGGCGAGGGAGCAGTCCACCCCGGAAAGGCGAACCCAAAAAGCAAAGTGCAGAGACCATCTGCGGCATGCAGAGGGAGGATTCCGGTCAAACGGCACCCAAAACACACTTTTCATGACTTTTTCTTGTCAGATTGAAAGGAAATGGCTAACTTTGCTGCACATTTAAAACGTGCAATTCAAAAACAGGACAAGAAGCAAACAGACGGTTTGCAAGCAATCAAGGGTAGCATCTTTCACAGAGAAACCCATCGGAAGATGCCGTCCAACATATCATAATAAAAAAACAAACGAGATGAAGAAATTTTTGTTGATGGCATTCCTGGCAGTCGGTTTGACGGCCAATGCCGAAGAAATGAACGAGAACAACGTGGCTGGCAGCACTGAAAAGACTGCGCTGGCCGCTGACAACGACCAAGAAATCAACAATGGCGGCTTGACGCTTGACGAAGGCAAGGATGACGACCGTTTGTCGATGCACATCTACACCGGCTTCAACATCCCCACAGACAGTCCTGAGGGCGTTGATTTTTCTTTTTGGCGCTCGTGGGAAATCAACTGGACCATTGTCCAGTATGACTACCGACTAAAGAACTCGAATCTGGCTCTTTCGGCCGGTATCGGCTTCAACTGGCGCAAATATACGTTGGACGGACACAAAAACCAGATTTACAAGGATGGCAACATGGTGAAGATACTTCCTGCCGGCCAGGAGATGAACGACCTGAGCTCGAACATCCACACCGTGAGCATCTCTGTGCCGCTGCTGGCAAAATACAGTTTCAACAAGAACTTCGCCCTCTCTGTGGGCCCGCAGTTGAACCTGAACTACTACGGACGTCTGCACAATGCCTACAAGCATGGTGACGACAACCATGACATCAGCACAAAGGCGATTGGACAGCGCCTCTTAACGGTTGACCTTATGGGCATCGTCCACCTTTGGGACGTCGGCATCTATTGCAAGTACTCGCCCATGAGCGTGATTAAGAAAGACCGTGGTCCCCAGTTCAAGTCGGTGGCCATCGGTGTTTACTTCTAGTTCAATTGGGCTATTTCCGTTTCTGCCTGGGTCAGTTTGTCCTTGCAGAACTTGATAAGTCGCTGTGCAGTCTTGAGCTGCACAGCGATTTCGTCTATACTGAACTCGTCGTTCTCCATCTTTCGCACAATTTCCTGCAATTGTGCGAAAGCCTCTTCGTATTTTTGTTCCTTTTTCATTTTGCTTTATAGTTTATAGCCCCCTCTCATCCACCACCGAGCGGAGGGTGCCTTTTTCGAGTCTTGTTTCCAATTCGTCGCCAGGTTTGGCATCATGGGCATCGCGCAGGACCTTGCCACCCAGCAGCGTGATGCTGTAGCCACGTCGCAGGAGCAACGCGGGGTCGAGGCTGCGTGTCTTCTCCTCGCACAGCTGCAGCTGGTGCTTCTCGGCCATCAGCCTGCGGCCTGTCAGTATGGGCAGTTTCTGCTCCAGGGCACTGATGGCCGACAGCCTTGTCTGCACATGCTGACGGACAGCCGCGAAAAGCCTTGCATGAAGATTGTCGAGACGCGCCCCCTGACGGGTTTTGTAAACAGAGAAAAGCGCTGGAATCTGACCCGACAGCCGCTCCAACCGCATGCGCTCGATGGTCATGCGCCGACGGACAATGACGGTAATGGTTTCGCTCATGTCCTCCAACTGGTGGAACACCTGTGCCAAGTTGTCGATGAGGAAGGCGGCCGCAGCCGTAGGCGTTTTCACCCGCGTGTGCGAAACCATGTCGAGTACGCTCTCGTCGCGTTCGTGGCCTATGCCGGTGATGACGGGCAGTGGGAAGTTGGCCACGTTCTCGGCCAGTGCCAGTGTGTCGAACCCCGAGAGGTCGCTTGTGGCACCTCCGCCGCGGATGATCACCACGCAGTCGAAATCGTCGGCACGGGCATTGATGCTGTTGAGCGCTGCTATGACGGTCGGCTCCACCTGCTCGCCCTGCATGACTGCCGCGAACAACTCGGTATGGAAACGGAAACCGTACTCGTTGTTGGCCAGTTGGTTGCAGAAATCGCCGTAGCCAGCGGCATTGGCGCTCGATATGACGGCTACACGCTGTGCAAACATGGGCAATCGCAGTTCCTTGTTCAATTCGAACACACCTTCCTCCTTCAGTTGGCGGATGATGTCCTGTCGTTTGCGCGCCATGTCGCCCATGGTGTAGGTGGGATCGATGTCGGTGACAATCCACGAAAAACCGTAGTTTTCATGAAACTGCGCATACACCTTCAGCAGCACTTTCATGCCGGCATGGATGGTTTGCCCCGTAGTGCGCTCGAAGTAAGGCTTGAGCACCATCCACGTCTGCCTCCAGCACTTGGCCGAAGCCTTGGCCACAGGTGTGTTGCCGCGCTCCTCCTTCTGAATGAGTTCCAGATAGCAATGGCCGCCCCACTCTCGGGCTTCCGACAGTTCGGCCTCCACCCAATAATCGTTTGGCATTGCCTGTTCGAGTGTCATTCGCACCAGGCTGTTCAGTTCAAAAAGCGAAAGGGTTTTCATCGGGAGTTAGCGGGTGTTAGCGGAAGTCCCCTCCGACTCCCCCAGGGGGGAGAGACTTGCCCCCACCAAACCTCCCCCCGTAGGGGAGGCTTCCTTCGCGTTGGGGCTTCCCTCGCCCCCTTTAGGGGGGACAG
>OCTX012273486.1_pt1 | contig 41282 bp, 42 predicted proteins | sample 1539691 | NCBI WGS metagenome assembly OCTX01 (sample SAMN02144231, study PRJEB22623) | gut metagenome | biome: sheep rumen | host: Ovis aries | place: New Zealand
GCAGAAAGAGAAGCCCGAGGAGATCAAGCAGAACATCTACCGCAAGACTGCCATCCACCGCTTCGCCAGCATATCCGAAATCGTGGACGCCTTCCGCTTCTGCATCGACAACCCCTTCGTCAACGGAAGCCTCATCGAAGTAAACGGCGGGTACTGCTATAAGTAAATAGAAACGCATCATGGCGTGACTGCTAACTTGAACATCATCAGGGTAAAAACTATTTAATATTTACATAAGATTTTTTCGCATTTTAATCAATAGATGGATACCAAAATCACCGTAACTGCTCCCTTGCTTCCCAATCTGGATGAATTCAAAGACCTACTCCAGCAAATCTGGGACAGCAAGTGGATTACGAACAATGGCTCATTCCATAAGCAATTAGAGGCTGCCCTGGCGGACTACCTCAAAGTGCCCTACGTGAGTCTCTTCACCAACGGAACCCTTCCGCTCATCACCGCCCTGCAGGCGCTCCGCATTACCGGGGAGGTCATCACCACACCTTACTCCTTCGTTGCTACCACCCACTCGCTGTGGTGGAACGGCATCCGCCCCGTCTTCGTGGACATCGACCCAGCCACAGGCAATATCGACCCAGACCGCATTGAGGCGGCCATCACGCCGAAGACCACGGCCATCATGCCCGTGCATGTCTATGGCAAGCCCTGCAAGACGAAAGAGCTCCAAGACATTGCCGACAAATACGGACTGAAGGTCATCTACGACGCTGCCCATGCCTTCGGCGTGGAGGTGGACGGCGAGAGCATACTCAACGCCGGCGACATGTCCACGCTCAGCTTCCATGCCACGAAGGTGTACAACACCATCGAGGGCGGCGCCATGGTGATGCACGACGAGAAGACCAAGCGACGCATCGACTATCTCAAGAACTTCGGCTTCGCCGGCGAGACCGAGGTCATCGCCCCCGGCATCAACTCCAAGATGGACGAGATGCGGTCGGCTTACGGACTGCTCAACCTACGGCAAGTTGATGCAGCCATCGAGGCCCGCCATCAGGTGGCCATCCGCTACCGCGAGGCGCTCCGCCCAGTACCAGGCATCACCTTCTGGGACGACATGCCCGGCGTGCGCCACAACTACAGCTACTTCCCCATCTTCGTCGACGCAGCGCAATATGGCATGACCCGCGACGAGCTCTACTTCAAGATGCGTGACCATGGAGTCCTTGGCCGCCGCTATTTCTACCCTCTAATCAGTGAGTTCACCACCTACCGCGGACTGCCGTCTGCACGCAAGGAAAACTTGCCCAACGCCCACCGCATGGCCGACAGTGTGATCTGCCTGCCCATGCACCACGCACTCACAGAGGAGGATGTAGAGAGGGTGATTGAACAGATTGTGAGATAAAAAACATCTAATCTCAAATACTTTTTCTACCACCTGCAAAAAGAAATGGCTTTACAAGTCCAAACGAAGAGGCGCGACAGCAACCTGGAACTATACCGCATTGTCTTGATGTTGTTTATCATAGCGCATCATTACGTGGTTAATTCAGGACTCATGCAGGTTATCAATCAGGAACCACTTACAGGAAAGACTATCTTCTATTATATTTTCGGCGCGTGGGGAAAGACCGGCATCAACTGCTTCGTGCTGATCACGGGGTATTTCATGTGCGAGTCACAGATAACACTTCGCAAATTTCTGAAACTTTTACTGGAAGTTGAGTTTTACAACATATCGATATATTTCATATTCTTACTGACTGGGTATCAGAATTTCACCTTGGGAAGCCTTCGGGCACTATTGCCTGTGACATCGGTTTCAAATGGATTTACATCATCTTTCATCCTTTTTTATTTGTGTATACCATTTTTAAACATTTTGGTTAACCACATGACAAAGAGGCAGCATCAGCTCTTGCTGTTTCTACTATTATTTATCTACACAATTCTGGGCACTATTCCGAACTTCAAAGTTAGCATGAATTATGTCAGCTGGTTTTGTGTGCTGTATACAATATCATCCTACATACGACTTTACGGAATAAAGATTGGGAAATTGGCAAACATAAAATGGGGATGGATGACGATAGCACTGTTGCTTGTTTCTTCTCTCAGCATTTTGGCCATATACTATATGAACCGCCATACAAGCCATAATCAGCCTCCTTATTTTTTCATATCGGACAGCAACAAAATCCTGGCGGTACTCACGTCCATTTCGGCTTTTATGTATTTCAAGAATTTGAGGATTCCATATAGCAAACACATCAACATGGCAGGTGCATCCGTATTTGGCGTACTTCTCATCCATGCCAATAGCAATACAATGCGTCAATGGCTGTGGAAAGATACGCTCGACAATGTAGGCCATTACTTAGACAGTCTGTTCTGGCTGCATGCCGTCCTTTCCGTCATAGTGATTTTCGTTGTCTGCGTCATCATTGACCAAATAAGAATCCACACCGTTGAGAAGTGGTTCTTCCAATGGTTTGATAAAAAACATTCTTAAATGCATATTTGATAATGAGTGAATGTGAAAGGATACTCTCCACCGGCATAATTCCTAAGGATTTTTATAATGAGGAGATAATCTGTGGTTTTTTTGTTGATACTAATCACAAAAAACTATGGTCTATCTTGCTTGACCTATTTCTTGTTCTGGAAAATGTTTGTAAAAAACATGGCCTGAGGCTTTTTTCTGATGGTGGTACAACATTGGGGGCAATTCGTCACAACGGATTTATCCCGTGGGATGATGATTTGGATGTATGTCTATTAAGAGAGGACTACGATAAACTCATGTTATTATCACATGAATTTAAACATCCATATTTTCTACAAAATCCTTATTCTGACCCTGAATATTCATTTTCGTTCATGCGACTATGTAATTCAAACACATCTCAAGAAATACATCCGTTTACCCATTGTAAGTATAATAAAGGTGTCAACATCGACATATTTCCTATTGATAAAGTAACCGTGGAAGATTATATTCCAAGACGCAATAAAATATCAAATCTAATTGCTATGAGTTCCGCTTATATGCGTAAGAACTACCCTTGGAAAACAGACCGGGATGTGGAAATGCTAAGAACATTAGATAATGATACGTCTCCAATAAGAATATGGGAGGAGATTCAAAAAATTGCAGTTGAGGATGAAAGAAAAAAAACGGATTATTGTTCCCTCCTGGTGTCTGTGCAATACGATCCACAAAAGAAGATATGGCCATCGAGGATTTTTGATGATATAGTCTATAAAGACTTCTGTTCAATAAAAATGCCAGTACCTTCAGGTTGGGAAGAGCAGTTGAAAATATATTTTGGAAACTATATGCAGTTCCCCTCTATAGAAGAAAGAGGAAAATGGCATAAATCTTTTATTTGGGAAGATCGACCTTATAAGGAGGTTTATAAAGAAAAATATGATATAATATTTTAGCTTGCTTTGTTATGGAATTACGATACTGCATGCATGCAGGAGGTGAGATTGATGGCAGAATGCTCCTGAACACCTTGGATGGTTATTTGTTATGGAAAAAAAAGGGAGTCCGGATTTATGAATATGACATAGTAGAGACTGTTGATAATGAATATATAGCCTGTCATGATTATAGTATTAAAGGCTTTGAGCAATTAGGAATTTGTAATATCCCCTCTTTTCACAATTGTACTAAAGATTGGTTTAAAACAAGTTTAATTAATACGGAAAACATAAAGGGACTGCACACATTAGATTTAAATGGTGTCTTAAATTTGCTTAATCAGCCTAATGTTGATTCTATTATGATAGATCCGAAAACTTTCTCTTACGAAAGTTGTCGCAGATTATTAAAAAAGATATCTTTTATATCTGATACCCTAAATATAAATCATGTAAAAATTGTATTTGAAACATACAATCCAGACATGATTAAAGCCGCTTCTGAAAGTGGTTTGTCCCTTACTTGGCAATATTGCGTGGATGACGACATACAACAAGGGAACAGCAAAATCACGCGAGACATGGAAACAGAAGAGCTGATAAGTTTTCTTAAAGAAAGTAATATCAATGTAATCTCCTACCCATGGAAGCAAGCAGTTGATAATCTTCCAAAACTGAAACGGTTTAAGGATGAAGGTTTTGTTATTTATTCTCGTACCAGAAACGACCTTTTTAATGACTTATTAATAAAAGCAGGTATTGATATTAATATAGTAGACCATCTTTTAACTGATGAAAAGAGAAAAGAGTTGGAATCATATAGAACTCTTTATTTAAGTCAATATAAGAAATCAATAGATACTCTATTTTCAGAGATAACATGAAAAAAGTAATAACCTTTGGCGTGTTTGACCTATTACATAAAGGTCATGTAATCCTTTTTGAAAAAGCAAAAAAATGTGGCGATTATCTAATTGTTGCTGTACAAGATAACGAGTCTGTTTTGAAATATAAGCCTGAAGCAAACTTATATTATACCTGTGAGGAACGAAAATATATGGTACAATCCATTAAATTTGTAGATGAAGTTGTCGTATACAAGGATGTTGACAAGGATATTAAAAACATTGATTTCGATGTCTTTTTCAAGGGAGAAGACCAAAATCATGCAGGATTCAAAAGAGCAGAAGAATGGTGTAGGGAAAATGGAAAAGAAGTTGTCATTGGCTCAAGGACTCAAGGTATATCATCAACAATGTTGCGAGGCATAAAAGATGTGAAATAATTATGATAGAACTTTCAAAAATATCAACTCAAATAAAACCGTCCCTCACCCGTCACCTGTTTAACCTTGCAAAGCAGTATGACGACGTGGTAGATTTTACGCTTGGCGATCCTGACGTACAGCCCCATCAGGCTATAAAAGACGCAGGTTGTGAGGCCATTCAAGCAGGAAAGACAAGATACTCTCAGAATGCCGGCCTGCTGCAATTACGTGAAACCATCAACAGATATTATATCAGGAAAGAGGGATTAGACTATAACCCTGTTGACGAGATTATCGTCACAGTCGGTGCTATGGAAGGGCTTTATCTGACGCTTCTCACCATTCTGAACCCCGGCGATGAGGTCATCATTCCAGCTCCTTATTATGTGAATTATGTGCAGATGGTGCAGATGTGCCACGGCGTGCCAGTCGTCATTGACAATCCCGAGGCCGATGAGCTCAGCTTCAATATTGAGGATGTAGAGCAGGCTATAACTTCCAGGACAAAGGCCATCATCATCAATACCCCTGCCAACCCCTCTGCGAAACTGATTCCTCAGGACAAGATTGAGGCATTGGCGCGAATAGCGAAACAACATAATCTTGTTGTCATATCTGACGAAGTCTATAAAAGTCTGATATATGACGGAGTACCGTTCAAAAGCATAGCCACCATAGATGGAATGCGTGAACGCACTGTGATTGTCAACAGCCTCTCAAAAGAATTCTGCATGACGGGATGGCGAATAGGCTATGTGCTTGCCCCTAAGGAAGTCATTGCCACGATGACCAAATTCCAGGAGAACATCTGTGCCTGCGCTCCGCTGCCGTCACAGTATGCCGCAATTCAGGCACTCAGCAGCGAAGGCGACTATTCTTCCCATATGGTTGATGTGTTCCGACTCCGCCGTGACCTGCTCGTAGAGAAAATCCGTGAAATTCCCGGCTTGAGCTGCAATCTGCCGGAAGCCACATTTTATCTCATGGTCAACATCTCCTCAACCGGCATGACCTCAGAGCAGTTTGCGATTGAATTATTAAAATCAGCACATGTGGCACTAGTTCCAGGCATTGCTTACGGGAAGAGTTGCGATAAATATGTGAGAATCGCTTTCACCTTGGAGGAAGAAAAGATATTGGAAGGAGTCCGTCGAATCAAAAGCTTTATGGAATCATTATGAAAAGGTTATTGATGCTGGGAGGGTCCCTCTACCAGACTTATGCTATAAAAGAAGCAGTAAAACTGGGCTATTACGTCATCACCTGTGATTATTTGCCCTCAAATCCGGGACACAAATATGCCCATGAATACTACAATGTCAGCACAACAGACAAAGAAGCTGTGCTCGAGCTGGCCAAGAAACTGAAGGTAGACGGAGTTGTAGCGTATGCCTCCGATCCCGCCGCGCCTACAGCAGCATACGTCTGTGAGAAGTTAGGACTACCCACAAGTCCTTATAAGTCAGTTGAGATACTTTCAAAGAAGCACTTGTTCAGACAATTCCTGACAGAAAACGGATTCAATGTGCCTAAGGCAAAAAGCTATACAAGCTATGAAGATGCATATAAAGATATCGATACATTCCGCCTGCCGGTAATGGTGAAACCCGTTGACTCATCAGGTAGTAAGGGCATCAATAAACTGACAGACAAATCCCAACTGAAAGAATTCTTTGAGGACGCACTTTCTTATTCAAGAGATAAAATCGTCCTTATAGAGGAATTTATAGTCAAACAAGGACCTCAGATTTCCGGTGATGCCTTCTCAGTGGATGGAAAACTTGTTTTCCATTGTCTTGGCAACGAGTTCTACAGCACAAAAGTGGACAAGGACTTTGCACCCCTTGGAGAGTGCTGGCCGACTGTCATGCCCGCAGAGGTGATAAATCAACTGGAAAAGGACCTGCAAAGGGTGATAACCCTGTTGGGAATGCGTTCCACCGCTTATAATGTGGAGGCCATTTATGGCGAGGACGGAAAAGTGTATATCCTGGAGCTTGGCGCACGGAGTGGCGGCAGCCTGATTCCCCAGGTCACAGCTTTGGCCACGGGTGTGGACATGGTACCGTATGTGATAAAAGCAGCAGCAGGTGATGACTGCTCCGATTTGAAGATGGCTCCGGTAAAGGGCTTTTGGTCCAACTACATGGCTCACGCAAATGAGAGTGGAAAATACGTGGGAATCGAATTTGATGAAGATTTCAGAAAGAATCATCTTGTGGATTATGTCACAGACACTATGATTGGAGATTCTGTTCATAAATACCGTGATGCCCAGGACTGCGTAGGTGAGCTTATCGTTAAGTACGACAACCGAGATCAGATGAATGAAATGATAGAGAATATGGACAGATACATGAGAATTCTTGTGGAATGATGTGATGATGAATATTCTGTCAGATATAAAGTTAAGCGAAGACTCTGTCCATGAACTTCTTGAAAGGTTCGACACCGCGTTTTTTCCGCCACTCCATGAAGGGATTGATTTCGGTTTGTATAGTAAAAAACTGAGCGAGAATGCTTATTTCATCCTTGCTTGGCAAGACAGTCAATTGATCGGTTTCGTGGCATATTATAAGAATTTGGAAGGTAAATTCATCTATGTCCCCTTTACTGCTGTTCACCCTGACGGCCGTCACAAACATTTAGGACATAAAATGTTTACACAATTAAAAGATCACTTGAATAATCAATATCTTCAGATAAAGTTAGAGGTTCTAAAGAATAATGTTTATGCTCGTAGTTTTTACGAAAGAGAAGGATTTGTAATCTCTGAAGACCGTAACGAAAAATTACTTCTTAAATATACATATCATAAAAAATCATATTGATGTAATTTCTTGATTAAATAGAAATATTTAATCGAAAAGAATCATGTTTATATAGATGCCAGATTAATAACGGAATCTAAATTAAACGTGGATAATAATCATGGCAGAATCATTAAAGAAACAGACTAAGAAGGGGCTATACTGGAAATTTGCCGAGCAGTTCTCAAATTATGGTATCCAGTTCATTATCGGCATTTTTATGGCACGTCTTCTGTCTCCTTCTGAATTTGGAATTACAGCTCTTCCTGCTGTGTTCATGGCAGTTGCAGGATTGTTTGCCAACGGTGGCTTCGGTCAGGCATTAATAAGAAAACCAGACTTAAAAGAAGAAGATCTCTCTACTGCATACATTTATAGTATGTGCGTGGGTGTTTTATGTTATTTAATCCTTTTCTTTGCCTCTCCTTGGATTGCTGATTTTTATAATACACCTGTTTTAAAACCTTTGATGCGGGTAACAGCATTAGGTTTTATTTATGGGCCTATTGGTACTCCCCAAAGTGTTTTGCTCCAGAGAGAACTGAATTTTAAGATATTAGCCAAAGTCTCGGTATTCGTTAAAATATTGGGAGGTGTTGTTGGGATTATTCTTGCTTTTATTGGATTAGGAGTTTGGTCTTTAGTTATTTCCGGAATGGTGGGTGGGATACTAAGTCAGATTATTATGATTTGCATTGTAAAATGGTATCCGAAAACAGGATGGTCAAAAGATTCATTCAAATACCTATGGGGGTATGGCAATAAAATGATGGCTTCAGGTTTGTTGGACACTCTTTATAACAACATAACACCAGTTATAGTCGGGAAATACTATAGCACCTCAGATTTAGGCATATATAACCGGGCACAGCATTATGCAGATATGCCATCTAAAAACATACACGTAGTTTTACGTTCCGTCACATTTCCCGCACTTAGTAAGATTCAGGATGATGTTCCGAAAATGATTTCCTATTATCGGAAGATGATCAACACTTCAGCTTTTGTGATATTTCCGCTTATGATATTGATGGCAGCATTAGCACGTCCATTGGTTATCTTGATGATCACAGCGAAGTGGGAAGCATGTATTATCCTTCTTCAGCTTATGTGTTTCTCAAAAATGTGGTACTCAGTGCACGCTCTGAATTTGAATATACTATTGGTTAAAGGCAGATCAGACTTGTTTTTCCGTTTGGAAATTATCAAAAAGGTGGTAGGACTTACAGCCATCTCTTGTGCATTGCCCTTCGGCCTAGTCACTTTTTGTGCTGTAAACATTTTTGTGTCTATCATCAGTATATATATAAACTCCTGGTACACAGGAAGAATGTATGATTTCGGTTTTGTGAAACAGATGAAAGATTTGGCTCCGATTCTTATTCTAAGCATATTGACCTTCCTGACAGTTTTTGCTCTGACCTTTGTTATATCCAATATGTGGATACAGTTAATCGTTGGCGGAGTTATAGGCCTCTCAATATACATTGGGGGAGCTTTCATTTTTAAATTCCCAGAACTAAAAGAAGTGAGATATTTGTTAAGCAGAAATTAGAGTTTTCAATATGAATCAAGAGAATAATTATGATTATATGGTTTGTATCCGTTGCATGACCTACAATCAGGAAAATTATATAGAAGATGCAATGAACGGCTTTACTATGCAGCATACAAGCTTCCCATATATTGCTGTAATTGTAGATGATGCTTCTACAGATGGAAATACTGATGTTATCCAAAGTTATTTGAAACGTTACTTTGACCTTGATGATAAGGCAACAGCATACGTAAAGAATCATGAATACGGTGTTGAGTATTTTGCTCAACATAAACTGAACCGGAATTGTTTTTTTGTGGTCTTATTTCTGAAAGAAAACTATTATAGCCAAAAAAAAGATAAAACTCCCCACATTCTTAAATGGTTAGACTCTTCAAAATATCATTCTTTCTGCGAGGGCGATGATTATTGGATCTATCGAAATAAACTTCAAAGGCAGGTGGATTACCTGGAAAGTCATCCGGATTGTAATTTAGTTTTTCATAACGCTTTACTACGCTTCCAAGACCAAGATGCACCAGATAGAGTCATGAGAGATTTTCAAACGGGTGAATACAGTACTGCTCAATTATTTCGGAAATGGCAACTACCATTAGCTTCAGTAGTTTGCAAGAGGGAAATTCAGGATTCTAAAGAAAGACAAAAACTAGCGACTGTTTTTCCAGGAGGATTTACATTTTTCATTGCTTCATCGATGACAGGTAAAGTCTATGGTATTTCAGAATGTTGGTCTATATATAGAAAAAATATGGGAGGAGTATCTAATGCTTTTTCTTCTGCTTATTGCCTGAAAATAGATTTAGGTTTTGCACATGCAACTGGAGATGTGCAAACAATTCAGACAATGGAAACAATTGCAACAGAAAGAATTTTAAGAAAAATGTCATTAGACTATAAAAGAGACAAAGATGTTGTAGAGATGATAAATGTAGCTGACTCTTTTAATAAAAAAATATTCCAAAAAGTTAGATGGAAGTATTTTATGAGTTTACCTAAAAGATTCATAAGAAAAATATCTCATTTTATTCTAAAATAAGCCGTTCTTTATGCAAACGAACAAATTTTGCCTCAAAATAAGAAAAAAGAAAATTTTGATAACATGTGTGGTAACTATTCTGGCCGTTGCAATGATTGATTTTGTTAACAGAAAAGGACCCTCTTGGGCTAACCATCTTTATAGAACATCATTTAAATCTGCAGAAACAAATGACACATCCAAATTCGAAAGGTTATTAAGAGATGGATGCTACAACTTAATTGAGACGGAAGGCAAGTATGGTTCTAAACCGCTTTCGAATTCCAAAACGATATGGGATTTTATAACTTGTAACAGATCTTTTTCTCAGTTTGGTTATGGAGAATATGGTTTACTGATGCACTATTCATTCTTATATGCTAAAAGGAAAAATGATATTCAACTAAAAAATCTGATAAAATTAAAATTTGATATAGGATTTAAAAATAATGGCATTAATATTGAAAGGTTGGATCAAACCGCATACGGAAATGTTGCGATTGACTTATATTATGAAACAAATGACATTTTTTATAAGCAGTTTGCAGATAAACTTTATGATAGACTTGATTCAATTATAGGTAAAGACGGTATTGTTTTGTATCGACAAGGTACAACAACACAAGAAGTTGATGCTATTGGTTTAGCATGTCCGTTTCTTCTTTACTACTCTAAATATTTCCGAAATGACAAAGCTAGGGAAATCTCCAGTAGAATGATAGAAGAATTCATAAAATGGGGAACCGATGACATAACTGGCATTCCATGCCAAAGCTATAACATAAAGAATCATGTAAAAATGAATCACGCAAATTGGGGCCGGGGTATTTCTTGGTACCTTTTAGGTATTATGGACTATGAGCCGAAAGATACCATTTATTCAACGAGAATAGAACTTTTACAACAAACACTGATTTCAGATGAGGATCATTTATATAACCATTATTATTCACAAGGAGAAATTCCAGACATGTCTGCAACAATTCCGGTTTTATATTATCTGAAAGAAAAAGATGTATTGAAATTAGACAAAACGGAGTTAACTAAGCTTCTTTCTCCTTATTGTGATGAGGAAGGAATTGTCAGGTTCTGTTCACCTAGTATCTCTTTTCCTCACGAAAAAGTATCAGTTACACAGAAGTCACTACAAAGCAATGGCATACTCCTATATTTACTAACTCTTTGAAATCGAACTTATACATACTGGCTTTGTAAATATATCGTACCGTTCGGAATACTGTTTTACATTATGACAATAAAAACAGTTTTAATGGCCCATCGTCTTGTTTCTTTATTTTTGCGTGCCATCTTGTACCTATACTCCATATGCAAAATCTTTTGGAATTAACTAGACGTACATTACATAAACTTTATTTTATTACAATCTGAATATGAGAATATTATTTGCTACTTCTTGACTCCATTTCTGACAGTATTTATCTGTGTAATGCTTTATTTGCTTTTAAAGAAGCTTGTCCCGAAGTTGGCATTTGTGTAATGTGGAAAATATTAGACTATTAGTTTTTTAATAAATTAGAATGTAGATATGAAACATTCACGTTTTTTCATATTTCTTCTATTCATTATAACATTTGTGGATATCTCTTGTTCTACTCATGATGATATCGATGCAATTATAGACGAGACTGATACGGTATGGATTCCGCAGACAGTATACGATACTATATATAAAGACAGCATTGTATATGACACAATCATTAATGATAGACTAGTTCTTGATACAGTCTACATTGACAGTCTGATTCACGACACCATCGTAATCGATAACTTCGTTACCGATACCATCATTAAAGACAGTATCATACACGACACCATCATCATAGAGCATGGACTTGACAAAATAAGAGTAGCACAGTGGAATTTAGGACATTTTGCATTAGGCAAAGCCAGTTCTACTAAAATTAATTATGATCAATATCAATTAATGCAGCAAAAATGGCTGTAGGCTATTAATACCATAAACGCGGATATATTTGGTTGCTGTGAGTTTTGTGAAAATTTTGTTAATTCCGACGGAAATCATAGTGCAATAAAAGCTCGAGATGCATTGTTTTCCCAATACAAATTTGCTTATATTGGTACGAGGCCAAATACTTTGAGCTATATGCAAACAGCAATTTTTTCCCGGCTCCCTATTAAAAATATAAAACAAAAAGTTTTCAATAAAACTACAATTGGAGGCCGATACTTCCAGTATGGAGATTTAAACATAAATGGAAAAGTCGTTAAAGTTGTTGAAACACACTTGGACTTTAATCAGGGTGATACCGGAGCTCCCAACCGAGCAGAACAAATTCACGAACTCATGGATTTTTTTGCTACCGATCCATATGTGATTATCTGTGCTGACTGGAACGCTATTGTAACAGGTTATAAAATCATAACAGATAGTGGGTATTCAATTGCAAATTTAGAATATAATACATATCCTGCTGGCAACAATTCTTTATGGGCTATAGACAATATTATTTGCAAAGGCTTTCAAATTTCATATGTTAATATAATTAATGACTCCTCAATATCAGACCATGCGGCTGTATATGCCGATTTTTCTATTATTGAAGATGTTGACAGACCGTAAGTACTAAGCATCCAGAATTCTTTGTGTTTTTTTTAGGAAAAAAAGAAAAAATTATTTGAAATAAAATGAGAATAGGTGTCCTTACACTTCCCCTTCACACAAACTACGGAGGTATTCTTCAGGCATATGCTATGCAACATGTCTTGAAACGTGAAGGACATAATGTGGTTTTATTAGACCGAGATAGATGTCCTCTTCCTATTTGGTATTTAAGCCCATTTGTTTATTGTAAACGCATATTTTGTAAGCTATTTCTAAGAAAGAATGTAAGTGTTTTTCGAGAAATAAGAGTTCATAATAATCGGAAGAGATTAAGACAACATACAAATAAATTTATTATTAAATACATAAAAAGAAAGACATTTAATAAATTTAATGAACTAAAATCTAAAGAATACGATTGCTTAGTTGTTGGGAGTGATCAGGTTTGGAGGCCTTTATACGCAAGTTTTATGTTGGACGGAGTTCAACATGCATTCCTTGATTTTGCAAAAACTTGGTCTGTCAAACGGATAGCCTATGCTGCATCATTTGGCACTGACGAATGGGAATTCTCGCCTAAAGAGACCTCTGACTGCAGTGTTTTATCTGAATTGTTTGACTTTATAGGTGTCAGAGAGTCGTCAGGTATAAAAAACTGCAAGAAATACCTTAATGTGGATGCTCATTTGGTGCCTGATCCAACTCTCTTATTAGAAAGAGAAGATTACATCCGGCTGATTCAAGCAAAATCAGGCCTTAAACCATCTGGTGGAAACTTAATGGTTTATATATTAGACCAAACAGAAGAAACATGTCAGTTTGTGGATAATATATCAAATAGATATCACCTTATCCCGTTTGCAGCCAATGTTCGAGCTGAAGATACTAGCTTGCCAATAGAAAAACGTGTTCAGCCTCCTGTGGAGCAATGGTTGAAAGCTTTTCTTGAGGCAGAACTGATTGTTACAGATAGTTTTCACGCTTGTGTGTTTTCAATCATTTTTAACAAACCTTTTCTAGTAATAGGTAACAAAAAACGTGGTGAGTCACGATTCATATCTCTGCTTAATATGTTTGGACTAAACAAAAGGCTGGTCCTGCCAAATCAAGCAGATGTTGATTTGACTCCCATTGACTATACCCCAATCAACAAACAATTAGAAAAGCTTCGGGCTGAAACAAAGATTCTGTTTAAAACTTTGCTTGAAAACAAATAGCGAACAAGCGATATGACTCTTTCATTCTAGAAAAATGAATCATACACCAGCAATCTCAATCATAGTTCCCGTATATAATGCCGAGAAATATCTCAAGAGGTGTCTTGACAGTATAGCAGATCAGACTTTTACAGATTTTGAGGTAATTCTTATTGACGATGGAAGTCAAGATAAGTCAGGATTCATTTGTGATGAGTATGTAAAAAAATATCAGCAGTTTAAAGTTATCCACAAGGTAAATGAGGGAGTAAGTATTGCCAGGCAAACCGGGCTGGATGCATCGAAAGGTGAGTTTGTAATTCATGCTGACCCGGATGACCGGGTTGAACCAGTCTGGCTAGAGACCGTTTATGAAAAAATCCGGGAAACCAATGCCGATATGGTCTTTTGTGATTTCGACCGTGTCTCGGCTTCATCATCCACACTATATAAACAGACTCCAACTTCATTAAATAACGATGACTTATTGGAAGACCTTCTTGAAGAAAAAATCTGGGGTCCCTGCTGGAATAAACTGATACGACGTGATTGCTTTATCAAGAATAATATTCGGTTTGTTCCCGAAATGAACCTTTGGGAAGATTTGTATGTGCATTGCAAATTGTTGTTGACCGGAATTAAGGTTGAATATGTTCCGAAATGCCTATATCATTATGACGTTTGTTCTAACGACTCCAGCATTGTTCGAACTAGAAAATTAAGCCATATTAATTCTGCTTATCGATTCATAGCTGATATAGAACCTTTTTTGAGTGGATCTCGTTATAAGAAAGGGTGGTTCCTTAGAAAATCCCTAGTAAAAAAATGGATTTTTCAACTTAATCCTAAAGAATTTAATGTAGTTGACACCTTTAAAGAAATTAATGAAGACTACATCAAGAAGTTCATACACACAAGAAAAGGAAGTGTGGAACAATGTGTAGCACTTTCTTTGAAAGGTTGCCCTATATGGCTTTCACAATTATTGTTCAAAATACGAACATTTGCTTCAAAAGTTAAGAAATTTCTAAGATAACAAGAAGGTTTGCTTATTCGTTATTTTTACTTTAGGATTATGACAAAAGTTAAGAATGTTCTTAGATATATAATGTACTGATTACTATTGCGGTAATTACTGATTGTTCATTTAGATTTATAACAATTAGCTATAGTTAATAAAAAAGAGGAATTAGAATATGCCTGCTATTTCTATCATTATTCCAGTATATAATGTTGAGTCATATCTGCGACATTGCCTTGACAGCGTTGCATTGCAGTCTTATTCTGATTTTGAGGCAATACTGGTTGACGACGGAAGTACAGACAACAGCGGTAAGATTTGTGATGAGTATGCGGAGAAAGATGCCCGTTTTGTGGTTATTCACAAACAGAATGAAGGGGTTGCAAAAGCAAGACTGATTGGTTTCGAGCATTCCAAAGGCGAGCTGATTTCCTTTATTGATGCAGACGACTATGTTTCTCCTCTTTATTTGGAAAATCTTTCCAAGCCGATAATCGAAAATAATGCAGACATGGTTTCCTGCGATTTGTATATAGATAAGGAAGGAAAAATAATAGAGCCGACAGCAAAATACACTGGTGTCTATGATAAAGAAGGGATAAGAAGGTTCTTGTCTGAACATTATCTTTACGACAAGCAGAAGAACTACGGAATGACCGTGTTCCTTTGGTCAAAAATGATTAAACGGCATCTTGTGCTCAACGGCCTTCAGACTGGGTTGGGATTATGGTTTGGAGAAGATCAGGTCGGAGTTTTCAGCATGTTGCTACATTGCGAGAAGATGACCCTGATTCCTGACCGGCTGTATTACTATGTGGAACGTGACGGACAGGCGTCCATGAGATATGATGAGACGCTATGGGATTCTATGATTCAGATGCTTCAGACCTATGAGAATCTGGACAAAGAGGGGCTGGTCAAGAATGGACTGCGAAAACGTACCTGGAAAAGCATGAGTTACTCTATCGTTCATAAAATGCTGAAAACTGGTATTTCCCGGAAAGACTTCTGCAAGCAGATAAGCAAATTAAGACAAAATCCATACATAAAAAACTTCTTCAGACCTTTGACTGTCGGATTCAGCAAAAAAGAAGAAGTTTATTACTGGCTTCTGAAGTTGAGACTCTATTCTTTATATTACAGACTGATGAAACGAAAAATATAATCATAATCTTTATAAGCGATGAATATTGCATTACTTATAGCCGGAGGGGCCGGCAACCGCATGGGACAGGACATTCCGAAGCAGTTCATGCATGTGGACGGCGCTCCGATTATCATCCATACGATGCTGTGCTTTCAGCGTCATCCGGATATTGACGCTATCTCGGTTGTCTGTCTGAAAGGCTGGGACACCGTGCTGCAGAGCTATGCAAACCAGTTCAATGTGACAAAACTGAAATGGATTTTTCCTGGCGGAAGCACTGGTATGGAGTCCATTCATAACGGAATCTACGGACTAAGGGAAGCAGGGTGTGCTGACGATGACCTTGTCCTTATTCATGACTCCGTCCGTCCTCTCCTCTCCCAGGAAATCATATCGTCCAACATCGCCATTTGCAAGGCATACGGATATGCCATCACCGGTATTCAGTGCCGTGAGGCTATATTGGAAAGTGACGATGGGTTTACAACGACTACGAGCATTCCCCGTGACCGGCTTATCCGCACACAGACCCCTCAGACATTCCGACTGGGAAATATCATACAGGCACATGAGGAAGCAAAGGAAAAGGGCATCACCAATTCTGTGGCTTCCTGCACGCTGATTGCAGAGCTTGGCACTGACCGCGTCATGCACATCGTGCCGGGCTCGGAGAAAAACATCAAAATCACCACGGTGGAAGACCTTGAGATAATCAAGGCGCTGATGCATACTTCTAAAGATGGTTGGTTGAAATGACGGCAAGCTATATAGATGACATCTTGGCTGTAGGGCTGCTAGACTTACCTTGGCATCAGTTGGACGGTGCCAATATCCTCATCACCGGTGCCACCGGATTGATAGGAGGATGTCTTGTGGAGGTGCTGATGGGCAGGAAGGAGAAGAACTACCACGTGTATGCGGCTGGAAGGAACGAGGAACGTGCCAAAGCGAAATTCAAAGCATATGCCGATGACCCGCAGTTCCATTTCGTGAAGTATGATGTGATGCAGCCATTGGAAAGCAATCTCCGTTTTGACATCATCATTCATGCCGCCAGCAACGCAAGCCCGAATTTCTTTGCTAACAGTCCGGTGGAGGTGATGAAGTCCAACATCCTTGGCGTAGCCAACCTGATGGAATATGGAATGCAGCACGGGATGCGGAGGTTCTTATATGTGTCGTCAGGTGAGGTCTACGGGGAAGGTGACGGACGTGTGTTTTCCGAAGACTATAGTGGCTATGTGGACTGCACTTTGCCCCGGTCGTGCTATCCAAGTTCAAAGCGCGCTGCCGAGACGCTCTGCGTAAGCTATGCGGATGAGTATGGATGTGATGTTGTGATTGCACGCCCATGTCATGTATATGGCCCGGGATTCACGGAGAGCGATAACAGGGTATATGCTCAGTTTATCAGGAATGTGCTCAGAGGTGAGGATATCGTGATGAAAAGCACCGGTGAACAGTTTCGTTCCTGGTGCTATGTGGTTGATTGTGCATCTGCACTACTTTATATCCTGCTGAAAGGCGAAAATGGACAGGCTTACAATATCGCAGACCAGGACTCCAATATCTCAATAAGAGAACTGGCTGAGATGATTGCCTGTATAGGTGGAAAGAAAGTCATTATGGACATTCCCGAACAATCTGAGAAAAAAGGCTATAATGTGGTGAAAAAATCGCTTTTCCAAACTGAAAAACTAGGAAAATTAGGTTGGGAAGTAAGAGGAAATATTAAATCCAAACTAACAAATGTTATTAAAGAATTTGAAAAGTTACAATTAAACCATTAAATTTTTATTTAAATATAATACAAAAAATGAATTTTGTAAAAAAAGTATTAAATAAAATAAAACATCTTTATTATTTTTATCTTATAGGTCCTTTTTTCCGCCATTATTATTTGCCCCAAAAGATTAATGAAATCCGAAATAAGAAAAAAATACGTTTTCTTTTTCTATTGCAGGAATTATCCCAATGGAAAACAGAATGTTTATACTTGGCAATGTTGAATCATCCAAGATTTGAACCTATTCTTGGAATAACACCATGTGTAGAGTTCTCTGGTGCAGAAAATAAACTTATTGACTATTGTAAATCTAAAGGATATCAGTTCTGCTTAATAGATAAGGATAAAACACTAGTGCAAGTACATCCAGATATCGTAACTCATCAGAAACCATATGAAAGTTTGTTTCATCCCAAACATTTTCTTACTAGTAATTTAAGTATACCATGTGTTGTTATTCCATATGCAATGAATAGTATTGTTACCAATCAGCTTATCCGCATGGAAATTTATAGTTATTGTTGGAAACAATATTTTGAGAATGAAAGTTGTTGTAATGAACGAAAGGCAGCTCATCAGCTTAAGGGCGAAAATTATGTAGTTACAGGATTGCCCGTAATGGATGAATTAATAAAGCCAAAGGAATCTTTCTCGTCTCCTTGGCCTAATGATGGAAGGAAACGAATTATCTATGCTCCTCATCATACTATTGGTGATTTACATTCTTCTTGGATTTCGTATTCTACATTTCTTGAATATGGTCATTTTATGTGTGAAATGCGGGATAAATACAGGGATGATGTGTTTTTTATTTTCAAACCACATCCTATGTTGTACAAGAAATTATGTATGATATGGGGAAAAGAAAAAACAGACGAATATTACCAAAGTTGGAGGGCTGCAGAAAACTCCAATGTGGAAGATGGTGCATATATTGGTTTGTTTAAACATTCAAATGCTATGATCCATGATTGCGGGTCATTTACTGTAGAATATATGTATACCCAAAATCCAGTAATGTACCTTGTTGAAAAGGGTCGCAATAATGATAATTTAAGTAGTTATGCAAGGGAGGCTTTTGATTTCCATTACAAAGGCCGGAAGCATGAGGATATCGAGCAGTTTATCATCAATGTCATTAAAGGAATCGACCCTTTAAAGGAAAAAAGGAAATCTTTTTATGAAAGAAATTTGATTCCTCCCCATGGGAAGTCAGCATGTGAGAATATAATTAATTCGATTCTAGGTGTTGAAGAATACTCTGATTTGTAAATGTTAGATCCATATTTTTTTGAAAGCTAATTCAGTGAAAAGAGATTCGTCAATTCAGTTTTATAGAGCAATTGCTATTATAGCAGTTGTTATGATACATACATGTCCAAGTGGATATTGGCAAGTATTTCTTCGCCCCTTTATTAACTTTTGCGTCGCTTCTTTTATTTTTTTGTCAGGCTACCTGACTAAGGTAGAAAATAATTGTTGGTCTCATTTCTTCAAAAAGAGGATAATAAAAGTTGCTATTCCCTATATCATATGGACAATATTATACACATTGGCCTCCAAGCGTTTATACGAGTTTCCTTATAATTTGCTTACAGGGCAGGCCTCTATTCAGTTTTATTATATTTTTGTATATATACAGTTTGTTCTGCTGACACCGTTTCTTGGTAAACTTCTGAAATCTAAATATAGTTTCCTTGGATGGTTGATATCCCCTCTTTCTTTATTCTTTTTCAAGTACTTGGGAATGTTTACAGGGTTTGGACTGGACCAATATGTATCTTTGATATGGAGTGTGTCTTGTTTTGGGTGGTTCGTTTTTTACTATTTGGGTCTGGCTTTAGGTAATAATATCATTAAAAAGGATTATTCTTTAAATAAACTTATATATATATATATAGGTACCATTATACTGCAAATTGTAGAATGTTATGTTTGGATGAATACTGGCATTCATCAATACGGAACACAACTTTCAATAACAGCTATATTAACAAGTTCCGTATTTTGTTTCATTATTTATACAACTTTGAAGAATAAGATATTTAATATAAACAACAGAATTATATTATTAATCGGAGACTATTCATTTGGAATTTATTTATGTCATCTTCTTGTAAGAAACGCTTTGCCTTATTACAAACATATTCCATTTCCTGTCACAACAATTGTCGTTGTGGTTTGCAGCCTTTTGTGTTGCTATATCGGAAATAAAATTTGTGGAGAAAGAATAAGTAAATGGATAGGTATTAGCAAGACATAGTTTTTTCACTTAATACGAATACCTTATTATGATATTGTTTTATTTAGCAATATTGCTATTATCAATATATCGGGTTCGAATAATCTCTAATGGTTTTAATCCTAAGTACATTGAGAAGAATCAATGTAATGCCATTAAGGGCATCTTCATTCTAATTGTTTTTTTGCGTCATGTCTTTCCTTATGTAAAGGAAAGTGGATTTCAAGTCTTCGGAATACTAGATAGGTCATATGAAACAATAAATGCACATATTGGCCAGCTTTTGGTCGTCATGTTTCTTTTTTATTCGGGTTATGGGGTAATGGAATCTATTAAGGCTAAAGGATATGACTATATTTCACATCTACCAAGAAGAAGATTGCTTAATACGCTTTTGAATTTTGATGTTGCTGTCTTCTTTTTTATTATTCTAAATTTTATTTTAGCTAAGGATATTTCAGTTTCTCAAATCACCCTTTCGTTTTTAGCTTGGGACTCTATGGGCAATAGTAATTGGTATATATTTGTTATTCTGATTTGCTATCTTATTACGTACATCTTAGGGTATTTGTGTTTCTTATTATTAAAGAATTACGCTTTCAAGCATATTGTACAATTTATTGCATGGGCTAGTCTTGTGGCATGTGTAATAGTAATGTTGTGGCTGTCATGCGTAAAACAGCATTGGTGGTATACAACTATTTTGTGTTTTCCAACAGGAATGATTTACTCTTCATATAAAGAACATTTTGAAGTCATATTAAAGAAATATTATTATGTTCTTATTTCCCTACTACTGATATTGTTTTTGTTCATCCATTTTTCACATTTGCCTTCAATCAACGGGTTAACGTATAATATAGAATCAATTACATTTGCGTTTCTTATAGTTTCACTAACAATGAAGGTTCAAATTGGGAATTCTGTTTTATACTGGTTAGGTATGAATCTATTTCCTTTGTATATTTACCAACGATTGCCAATGATTGCTTTGAAAGAAGTCTTAGGGTATCAAATTATCAGTAATGCGCCATATATATATATTATAGCATGTTTTATTATAACTTTATTTATTGCTTATTATTATAAGTATTGGAATGTAAAACTAAGATGAGATGTCTCACGTAACAACACGATATATATCTAAAATTATTATGCCTCAATGAAAAAGTTGTATTTTCTTGCCAAATGGGATAAAAAAGACATAACTAAGACTTGGTCTGGAAGTTCATATGCTTTATATAAAGGACTTTCTATGTATTATGATATAGTTCGATTGGATTTTCCAGATAATATGTTTATTAGATTCTTGAGAAAAATATCGATTAAGACAAAATTATTTTTTTTGCAAAGAATTATAGATTATTTTATAATAAAGAAAATAAATAATCAGATTAAGGATGATTCGATTCCCGTATTCCATTTTGGAGGAATTAATCTGCCATCACCGTCATTTATTTATACAGATGATTTATTAACAGCAAAACTTGCGATAATTAATAAATGTTACAATTTAGATAGTCTTACAAAAAAGATTTCTCGTTTTGATCAGAAAATGATAGAGAAGGAAGTAAAGATTCTAACTAATGCAATTAATATTTTCTGTATGGGTAAGTGGCTTTTGGATTTTGCCCAGAAATTACATCCAGATTTAATGGAAAAATTTGTTGAAGCACCAGGTGGATGTAATGCAAGAGTAATTCCTACCGATCATTTCAGGGATAGCTATAAAAGAAATAAAATTCTATTTGTTGGAAGGGATTATCGCCGTAAAAGGCTGGATTTAGTTCTGGAAGCTTTTAAAATTGTGAAGAAAAGTCGAAATAATGCAGTATTGCTTATAGCAGGACCTAATGAGAATCCACTCAAGAATAAAATATCGGGAGTTGAGTTTTTCGGGCCGATATCATATGAGCGTGTTGGAGAACTAATGCGTGAGGCCGACATTTTTTGTATGCCCTCACAGTATGAGGCATTTGGTTTAGTATTCATAGAAGCTCTTATGAGTGGTGTTCCGTGTGTGGCTAGAAACCAGCAGGAAATGAAACATTTTATACAACCTGGAGTGACAGGGGCTCTTATTGAAACTGATAGTCCCGCTGAATTATCCAAGAAAATCATTGACGTATTAAATAATGATCAGATTTACAATAACGTACTTGCCAATTATAATTCATACAAATCAAAATACAATTGGTTATCCACATGCCTGTTAATTAAAAATCATATAGATGATTACTTCGAGAAGAGATGAACTTGGTAGAAGTTGCCAAAGAGAAGTCTGGGTGGATTGGGCCAAGACAATTCTGATATATTTTATTGTGGTGGGGCATGCAGGAATACCACATTACAGTTATTTATGGAACTTGATATTCTCATTTCATGTTCCAGGATTTTTCATTATTTCTGGCTATTTGTATCGTCCTCACAGTTGGATAAAGACACTGACATCCTTTCTTGTCCCGATTATAGTGTTTTCTGCTGTCAATCTAATATTTGTCGCAGTCTATCTGACCATGAAGCAGGTAAGCTTCACCCTGCCTGGCCTGTTGGTTGATGCGACGAAACATTTTGTATTTTGCCGAACGGATATAGGAATATGCCTATTCACCGGGTTATGGTTTGTCATTGTCTTATTCTATTGCAGATTGATTTTAGGAGATGCAGTTTGTAAACAAACATGCGTATATAAACAATATGTTTTTGTCGGAATGCTATTACTCATATTCATGACAGCCGAACCCGTGCTGAATATTTCCAAGTCGGTAACACAATTGAATATATACCGTATATTGTCTTGTTTTCCATTCATGCTGGTTGGCGTTTATTTGTCAGAGCCAAGACATAAAACAGCTTTAATGACTTCAATAGATAAGAATTGGTGGAAAATAACCTTAATATGTTTATTACTGTATATTGTGATATCTTGTCAATTGGGGCCGATTGATATGTTCTCGAATCGGTTTGGCGGCAATTATTTGTTGTTCTTTATCAATGCATTGTCTTCAAGTTTTTTAGTATTCTGCTTATCTTTACGGATGCCAAAGTCAAAACGAATTGCTGAGATTGTAAAGACGCTTAGCACAGGGACTTTGTTGATTCTGGGAACTCATGGAATGATTATCCGTTGCTGCTACAATTTATACAATTATTTAGGTTTGAACAATGCCGTCAGTCCTTTCATTACGGGTGTGGTTGCTTTACTAATCAGCTATTATCCTATCAGATTGTGCATGCGGTATTGTCCGAAATTGTTGGGAAAATCTTAGTCTTATCATTTAGTACTGTAATTATCGTTAAAGATGAACTTCTATTTCGGAAGAAAGAGAATAATAAGTGGGAATTTGCTGTTGGATGTAATCGTGCTGAACATCATATTTGTCCTCTCCTCATTTCACAGTATAAAATTACTTAAAGGATTACAATATGGTGTAGCTGCATTGATATTACTGATCTGTGGCAAATGGCTCTTTCAGAATAATAAACTATTTATCAAGCGTTGGTATGTTTTCTTCTTAATCTATGCCATAGCCTCTGCTTTTCTCCTTCAGCTGATATTATTCAATCAGAATTTTATTTTGTCAGGACATGCATGGATATCACGATGTGGTGGATGGACCTTATTTTTGTATTTCCTATACAAGAAAAGGAATATAGATCATATTGAAAAAGTGCTATTCTTGACAGAGATTGCACATCTTGCTTTTTTCATTTTTGCTTATTTATTTTATCGTGATACTACAAGAGATACAGAATTGGCAGAGGGTTTGTATTCACAGCGCTTCATGTTCGGCTCTTATATTCTGACCATTACCTTTTTCTTTCTGCTTGTCAACCGCTATATGATTACTGCCAAGTTGAAGTATATATATATGTTAGGCATTCCAGGCTCTATGATTCTTGTGCAGCAGACTCGGCAGATATTCTTGATTATGACATTCATCCTTGCCATATATCTTTTCAAACGCCTTTCAAGAAAAGTGTTTGCACTGATTTTAATTGGTGCTTTAGTTGCAGGAAGGTTTGTCGCCCCGGTCATCGAGCATCTCATCACTAAGACAGAACAACAACGCGCTGAGCTGGGTGGTGATGACTCAAATTATGTGAGAGTACAAGAATATAAATATTATTTCAACGATTTTAATGAAACTGATTTCCAAAATGTTTTCGGGAATGGAATTCCGCAAGCAGGCTCACCTATGTTTGATTCAAAAACCTTTAGGTTAGGACTTGTCGCAGATGTTGGATATGCAGGTACATTCATGTATTGGGGATGGGTCGGATTGATTGCTTTCGCGTTGCTATTCTTTAAAATAAGTAGGGTGAAGTTACCAGAAGATAAAAAATGGATGTGGATGGCATTTCTCAATATCTATTTGCTGAATATCGGTTCCTTTGCATTCCGATCAGGTGAATTGGCGATAATTCTTTACTGCTATGTTGAGTTTACAAAACAAAATAAAATAAATCAAATCCAAAGTAAGCGAATATAAATAACAAACAATAAAAGGGAAAGCATGTTAAAATACCTTTTGTGAATAACTGAATTAATTATAAACCCATTTAATATAAAATAAAATCAGTTAATAAAAACAGACACGACAACAATACCTCAATATTATTGTAGCAAACAATTAATAAGAATTTGAATAATAATGATAAAAAAAAGAATACCTTACATTGACTGCATCCGAGTATTTGCCTGTTTTCTAGTTGTGTCTATTCACTGTAACTATAGTCCTTCTAATTCCTCAGGCCATATTTACTCACAAATTTTGAATGTGATAGGTAGTCCATCCTCAGAATTGTTTCTAACGATTTCTGGAGCACTGCTTATTCCTTTAAAAACTTCTGTAAATGTATTCTTTAAGAAAAGATTCTATAAGCTGCTTCCACCATTAATTACTTGGTCTCTCATTGGCATAATATTTATAACTGCAACAAAGCAGAAATCAACAGACCAAATATGGATGATGTTCTGTTCTATTCCATTCAAAAACAGTATAATACCAGTGTTCTGGTTTATGTATACTATTATTGGGCTTTATTTACTGGCTCCAGTAATTTCGCCATTTATTGATAAATATGGATATAAAGGAGTTCGGTTTCTTCTCTACCTATGGATGCTAACAATCACTTTTCCCACTTTGGACTTGTTTTTCCCAGAAATATTTCCTAGTGAAAATGACCCTAAAAATATGCTGAGCAGTTTTTATGGCTATGCAGGATATATGATTTTAGGATACTATTTGAAGGCATACCCATTCTCATTCACGAAAAAGGAACATGGGTGGATAATACCTTTTTTCGCCTTAATAATAATTATTATAATAATAGGAGCAGTCGGATATTATGTACCAGAGAACAGAGATTATGTATTAGGAAATCTGTCCTTGGTTAATATGCTTTATGTGGTTTCATTATTTACGTTGATACAGTCTATTTTTCAGAAAGATAATTACATAACAAGAACTGCATCAAAAATAACAAAGTATACTTTCGGGGTATATCTTATTCACGTTTTTGTTATATACTATGTGTATTTAATCTTTGAAAAAGACTCATATGCTGTTATTTTGCAACTTCCTTTAACTGCATTACTTTCATTTGCTTTATCCCTTTTTATCGTATGGGGACTCAGTAAAATTAAATGCTTGAGTTGGACAGTTCAAGGATTTAAAGAAAAGCCTCTGTCAAAATTAAGTAATATATAATTTTTTTAGATTTTTTACTGGTAAAACTTTCAACCCAATAGTAATCCAAATACAATGCCGATTCAAAAAACATTCACTATTGTAACAGTCTGTTTTAACTGCGAAGAACTTATAGAAAGAACCATTCAGAGTATTCTTTCTCAAAATCCTGATTTGTTCGAGTACATCATCATTGATGGTAAAAGTAAGGATCGTACTCTTGATGTAATAAACCAATATCGAGACAGAATCGACAAGGTTGTGAGTGAGCCAGACAAAGGTATTTATGATGCAATGAATAAGGGCATTGCTTTGGCTACCGGTAAATACATCAACTTCATGAATGCTGGTGATTATTTTGTTGACAGCCATGTGCTGGAAAATGTCAGCAATAAAAGGGGCTATCAGGATGCAGACTTGATTTTTGGTGACATCGTTGTGGAAAAATACGGAAATAAATACATCTACAAGGCAAGACCTTTTTATGAGCATCTCCCTTTGCATCAGAGCATGGGATTCACTCATCAAGCATTATTTGTCAGGACGGAGTTGGCTAAGTCGCATCCCTTCAACCTACAGTATAAAATGGCAGCCGATTACGACATGGTAATTCAACTTTACAGAGAAAATGCATCTTTTCTATATATAGATATGCCGATTTCCTATTATGACCTGAACGGTGCATCTGCCAAGTACAACAAACTGCACACTTTTGAGACTCTTTGCGTGGATTTTCCTGACCGGAAATTCTGGAACAAGATCATTGCCTCTGTCAGAAATACAAAAAAACGCATTAAGGGGTTTGTCAAAAAACATTTGCTAAAACAGAACCAGCAGTTACTCATTCAAAGAATAGAACAAAACAACAGATTTGTGAAACTATGATTTTTCTATATATATTATTAACACTTCTCTTAGTGTTTATCAGGGAAGTATGTTTCTACTTATCATTACTTATTGTATGGATGTTTGTCAGACAAAAACGGAATAAGCCTATATCAAGAATTGACAAGGATAAGGACAAGGAAACTACCATACCTGCGAAAAAAAGAAAAAACTTATATGGACATATAAGGTCGTATCTAAACGATTATGTCCGCTATGTGACTATCAGAACAGGCCGTATCCATAGTTTTAGGATAAGGACTTTCATTTATCGAAAAGTCTTATATGTAGACATGCCCAAAGATACAGTAGTCTATTATGGAGCGGAAATCCGTTCTCCTTATAATCTTCATATTGGTCATGGCTGCTACATAGGAGACAGAGCGATTTTGGACGCACGCAATGGTATTACTATCGGTAACAACGTGAATTTCTCCACCCATGTGTCTATTTGGACTGAGCAACACGACCATGAAGATCCTTGGTTTAGATGCACACAAGAGAAGAAACCGGTAAAAATTGGAGACCGCGCATGGTTGGGACCAGACACCATTATCCTTCACAGTGTGAACATTGGTGAAGGCGCTGTCGTGGCTGCAGGAGCAGTAGTGACGAAAAATGTACCACCATTCTCCATTGTAGCTGGAATTCCTGCAAAAATCATAGGTTGGCGAAACAAAAATCTTGTTTATGACAATAGTGGGCAGTCATTGCCACATTTCTATTAGTCTCTTTAGGAAATCCTATTTTGAAACGATGAAAGTGTTGTTTATCTATCGCCATCCTGATATGGGATTTAGTATTGGTAAAGTCTTTAAACCCATAGAGCAGGAAATGCGGAAATACTGCGATGTTGACTCAGTTATTCTCCCTGTGCCTAACTATAGCCCTAAAGGTGTATGGAAAAACATTCAGGCAGCAAGAAAGGCATCCACACAGAATTACTATGATATTATCCATATAACTGGTACAGAGCATTACCTTATTCCATTTCTAAAGAGACAGAAGGTTGTTGTGACCGTTCACGACCTTGGCTTCTACACAAATCATCCAAAACATAATGTTCGTGGTATATGGAAGAGAATTGCATTTGTGAATACATTGAGAAAAGCGGACTTTGTGACTTTTATATCAGACAAAAGTTATAAAGAAGCATCTCAACTTATTCATTTGAATAATTACTCAGTTGTTCCAGACTGCTACGATAGTAATATAACATTCCATCAAACAGAGAATAAACCTCCTGTTATCCTTCATGTTGGAACAAAGCCAAATAAGAATTTGTCCCGTGTAATTGAAGCACTCCATGGATTGGATGTGAAACTCAGGATTATCGGTCCTCTCAATCATGAATATCGACAACAGTTAATCAAATATCAGCTCAATTATTCCCAGGCCCAAAATCTGTCAGATAAAGAAATTGCTCTTGAATATATGAATTGTGACATTGTAAGTTTCCCCTCCTTGACTGAAGGTTTCGGCATGCCGATTATTGAGGGTCAGGCGGCGGGAAAAATTGTTGTCACTTCAAATTTGTCACCAATGAAAGAGGTTGCGGATGGTGGAGCAATACTGGTCAACCCAGAATCAGTTGTCTCCATTCGAAACGGAATAATAAAAGCTTTGTCACAACCTAAAGACATAATAAGGAAAGGAACTGATAATGTCAGGAAATATACTGTGAAAAACGTATGTAAGCAGTATCATCTTATTTATCAAAATATATGTAACCATTAACTCATGAAAATTATTTATTTTACCCGAATACAGTCTCCTTTTATCGTTGAACTGGCAGGTCAACTACAGAGAGAGATGCCAGTCGGTACATCATTGATATTAAATGTTGCCAATTCTTTGCCTCCAGAACGGGCACATTGGGGAAACAAGGTTATGTCCAATATAACAATAGAGAATTACCCTTCTGACATGGCACACTATCTTGACGGGCATAATCCAGATATCATCATATTTACCGGTTATAGAGCAAAAGGCTATAATAAGGCAAAAAAGTGGGCAGTAAATAATAAATGTAAGTTTTTCATGTATGCCTGTGAGAAACTTATTGAATATAAGAAAAGTGATTTGTTTGTCTGGCTAAAATATCAAATATACAAAAGAAAGACAAGAAATGTTAACGGTGTGATGGCTTGTGGCAATAGGGCTTTGGCTTTATACCAAAAATACACGGACGTACCAGTAATCAACATTCCTTATACTTTCGACATGACACGACTTCTCAATTACAATATGTTGCCATTTGATGGCAAAGAATTGGTGTTTCTGATTAGCGGGAGGCTGGAGCCATTCAGGAACCCAATATATTCAATCACAGTATTTGAAGAAATAAAAAAACGTTTCCCAAATATAAACATGAAACTCATCATATCTGGAAAAGGTTCTCTTTATGATACTATAATAAAAATGATTGATGAGGATGGCATAAGCAAAGACGTGAGTTGGATGAATGATTTTGAGTCATGGGATGAGATTCATGAGATTTATAAAAAAGCCCACATTTTGCTATGCCTACAAGATTATGGTGGTTGGGGATTGATAGTCCAAGAGGCTATGGCAGCTGGTCTTCTGGTTGTTGGTTCAAGTGGTATTGACGCAGTTGATCAACTGGTAGTCGACGGACATAATGGCATCTATTGCAATCTGAAAGACTACAGCTCAATTATTGACAGCATAACAGAAATGGTAAATAATCCGGAGTCGTTCAACAAAGCAAGACGGTCTGCCAGAGAATGTGTGAAATATGCAGATGTGTTCTTTTATGCTAAACGACTTGCCAGATTCATTCAGAAATATTAAAAAACAAAAAATAACATGAAAGTAGTATTATTAGCTGGTGGATTCGGCACAAGGATATCCGAAGAATCCCAATTCAAGCCCAAACCGATGATCGAAATTGGTGGTATGCCGATTCTTTGGCACATTATGAAAGAATTTGCATATTATGGCCATACGGACTTCATTATTTGTGCAGGATATCGCCAGGAATACATTAAAGAATGGTTTGCTAACTATTTTCTATACAATAGTGATGTCACTTACGACTACAGAAATGGAAAAAATGAACTGTTAATTCATGAGAGCCACTGTGAACCATGGAGAGTCACAGTAGTTGATACTGGATATAACACAATGACAGGAGGACGTATCAAAAGAATCCAGAAATATGTGGGGAATGAGACATTTTTCATGACATACGGAGATGGAGTCTGCGACGTAAACATCAATACTCTTCTTGAATTTCACCAAATGCACGGAAAAACAGCAACACTTACAGCTGTAAAAATTGCACAAGATAAAGGAGTTCTTAATATCGACGGAGATCAGGCCGTGAAGTCATTCCGAGAGAAGAATATGGCAGATGGAGCACCTATTAATGCTGGTTATATGGTTCTCAATCCTGAGATATTTGGATATCTGACAGACGACACATGTGTGTTTGAAAGGGAGCCATTAGAGAAATTGGCTAGTCAGGGACAACTGATGTCATTCATTCATGAAGGATTCTGGCAATGCATGGATAATATTCGGGAAAAAAACATGTTGGAAAAACTGCTGCTTGCAGGAAAAGCACCATGGAAAAAATGGGAAAGAGAAGTGCCTATTACTAAATAATAATAAATTAATTCAATTCATTATGGCTTTTAATAATATATACAAAGGGAAAAAAGTACTTATTACCGGAAATACAGGATTTAAAGGTTCCTGGCTTTCTGTGTGGCTTAATATGTTGGGAGCAGAAGTGTATGGATACTCAAACGAGATTCCTACACAGCCATCTATGTTTGAAGTAGATGGGCTGCAAAAAAAAATTACACATAAATTTGGAGATATCCGAGACAGGGATTGTCTAAATAAATATATCCAGGAGGTTAGACCTGATTTTATTTTTCATCTTGCAGCCCAAGCAATTGTGTCTATATCGTATGAGCATCCTTTTGACACCATCACAACAAATATAATTGGTACAGCTTCTGTTCTGGAGGCAATTAGAAACATTAACTGGCAGTGCACATGTGTATTAATTACCAGTGATAAGGCATACGACAATGTGGAATGGATTTGGGGATATAGAGAAAACGATGCTTTGGGAGGAAAGGATGTTTACTCGGGGTCTAAGGGAGGAGCTGAATTGACTATTAAATGTTATTGGAACTCTTTCATTAAAGATATGAGCAACATCAAATTAGGGGTTGCAAGAGCAGGTAATGTGATAGGAGGTGGTGACTGGGCTAAGGACCGTATTGTTGTGGATTGTATAAAAGCGTTTAATGAGGGAAAGCCTGTGGAATTACGGTGTCCGGAATCCACTCGTCCATGGCAACATGTGCTGGAACCCTTGTCTGGATATCTCAATCTTGGATGGTACCTGTTTGAAGGGAAATGTAATAACGGAGAGGCGTTTAATTTCGGTCCAAGAGCAGAACAAACAAAAACAGTATTGAAATTAACTCAGGATTTGGCTAAAGCGTGGGGTCTTAATCCCAATAATGCCGTATCTATTTCCGGAAACATACCTTTCGATGAAGCCACATTGTTAAAATTGAACTGCGACAAGGCTTTAGTTTATCTTAATTGGCATTCTACTTTAAAATATGAACAATGTGTCCAACTAATTGCTGAATGGTATATGTCTTTTTATAAAGAAAAGAATCTGAATATGTATGAGTTGACTAACCATCAGATTGAATATTATGTTAATGAGGCTAAAAAAGAACAATTAGTATGGGCAATATGATTGATGGAGTTTGCTTACATCCTCTACGACAAATTAGTGTTCCTAAAGGTGATTTATGGCATGCTTTTAAGGCTACGGATGAAGGATTTATCGGGTTTGGAGAGGCTTATTTAACCCAGATATTACCACACCAAGTAAAGGGATGGAAGAAACATCGCCGCTATACTTTGAATATTGTTGTATTTGTTGGTGCTGTTAAATTTGTAATCTTTGATGACCGTGAAGACAGTCCAACAAATGGAAAATTTCAAGAAGTGACTATTTCACCAGAAAACAATTATCAGCGACTGACTATACCCCCGGGAGTATGGATGGCATTTGCTGGAGCCGATCCAGAAAAAACGAGCATGCTGATGGATTTGATTCCTGATATTCATAATCCAGAAGAAAGTGATAGAAAAGCACTTGAAGAAATAAAGTATAATTTTAATGTTTAAACGTATATATTTTTAATATGAAGGCAGCTTTAACAGGAATTACGGGTTTTGTCGGACAGAACCTGATGCCAATGATATTCAGAGAATGCCCTGATTGGAAGATTATGACCTTAAATATTCCCGAAGAATTGGATAAGGCAAAAAAATCCTATTCCTCCACGAATTGTTCACATATTCTGACCACGGATTTAGATAAGCTGATTAATTTCAATCCCGACATTGTGATGCATTTAGCCACGGTTACAACAGAAAGAAATGATACAGAGCTGATTAAGACGATGCTGAAAGCAAATATCGAGTTTGGGGTACTTTTGCTTGACGCATTGCGTAAGTGCGATAACATGAAATTGTTCGTTAACACTGGCTCATTTGCGGAATATCGTTTTGGACCTAGCAAAATCAATGACTCCTACTTGTATGCAGCCACAAAAAGTGCATTCCGTTGTTTTTGCGACTATTATTCACAGTTAGCAGGATTTAAATATATCACTATCGTTCCTTATACTATTTATGGAGGTAAACCAACCATTAAACGTCTAATGGATTATGTGATTGAGGCTATGGACTCATCTTTACCTGTGGACATGACAGGTGGTGAACAGATTCTGGATTTCACACATGTAGATGATTTGGCCGCATTCTATGTAAATATATTAAAGAGTTATGAAAAGTTTTACGCGCTTGAAAACGGTGAGGAATTCCACGTGGGGACAGGAAAAGGAACATCTATTAGGGAGATGGTCAAGATGATGGAAAAGGTTTATGGTAAGACGTGCAATATCAACTGGGGAGGGCGTCCATATCGTGAGCGTGACACGATGCATGCGGTGGCACCCATAGCAAAAAATTTAAGCTTAATCGGATGGAAAGCATGTATTGATTTAGAACAAGGTTTAAAATTAATGTATTTAGGTTAACGTGAGTCGGTATAAGAAATGTGTTAAAAAAGTTGTAGAAGTAATATATTTTTAGTAACTTTAAAGGTGAAAATCAAAAGTTTAACCATTAATCCACTACTCCTATGTATACTGCAAATTTAGTAGAAATTATTGAGTGTTTTTGTTCGGAGTGACACCATATTCGGAGTAAGATTCTCTCTTGCCCAGAGTTCTATCTCCTTGAGTTTGACATTGGCCAGTCGTACTTTGAAATTTTGTAATTCAGTGTCAGAATATTCTGCGATTTTTGGATAAAGCGGCAACATGAGGACAAGTGAGGTTATTCCGTAGAGTTTGTTCGGTGATTACTTTGCCTTGTAGATGCCGAAGTCTGACTCAATGATGTCGGATGATATTTGGTGGATGTCGTCAGTCTTTTTCAGCAGTATCTCCTGTCTTTTAAAATAGTCTATCATCTCCAGCCCGAGGCTCGCTCTCCTGTGGTTTGCATTGCCGATAACATTCCGTATGATATAGCTCTGGCAGTCTGCGTTGGTTCTCCTGCTGAATCCCTCATTCTAGCATGTCTGCTCGACATGGCGTATAGCCGCAACGCAGACAGAGAGCTCTGCGATGAGCTTCCTGTAGGAGAGCAGAAACGAGTATGCCTCCTTCAAACTGTCCTCCAAAGCGTCGTAGCATCCGAGCATCCGTTCCGCCCATTCCACCCATGCCTGAAGGTTCATAAAACGGGCGATAGCCCTCATGTTAGGAGGGAGCAGCCAGGCTTTGTCGGTCAGATGATATTGGAGCCTTATTTTGCCGAGTTTCTCTGTAAGATCCTTGAACTCAGCGTCATCACCGTACACATGCTTCATGCAGTTGCCCAATGTGTGGCTGATGTCAAGGTGATGGGGTATCCCCGCGTCTCCAAAGCCACCCACAAGATTGTGGGCACCATCCGATATTCCGTATTCAGGAGCATTTTCGACCGTCTGTATGACGTGTTTCAACTCATGGTCAACATCAGCTTTCACCGACCTTCATGCCGAGTACCTCGACATCCTTATGTTTCAGGGGACCTTCTGTCTTATCCGTATTGAACCCCAGCACCAAAAGGAGCCTCTCTTTGTTGATCATTATGCTCTCGTCCAACATCACGCCATACTTGCTGGAAAGTTGTGTGTCCTGCTCATAAATGGAGAGGCCGAGTTTGAGAACCCAGTTACGGACTGTGTTGTAGCTTGGGGCTTTGCCAAAAGAATCACCAAGGATGTCATTGAGGATACCGAGGATGGACACGACGGTACGCAGGCCGCACCCGGTCCTGACGTACATCAGCACGCACAGCATGATCAGCTGAATAGGGAATCTATGTCCTGGAATAGGTTCGAAAGAAACTTGCGCTGTTCTTCGCTCAGTGTTATCGTCGGCTCGTCTTTTTATTTGAGCTCTTTTTTCAGCTTCTTGATTTCGGCCTTGTCGGCCTCTATTTGGGAATTGAGTTTTGACTTGAGTTTGGTATTCTCTTTTCGAAGCCTTTTCAGCTCCTGTTCAGGGGTCTCTTTTGTGGATTTTGAGTCTGATTTTTTCATTGATTCTTAGTCTTCTTTTAGATAGTAAAATTACTAAAAATCAACGAGATATCAAACCATTCAAAGAGCTATTTTGCTACTAAATTCAATATTTTTTAGCACGTTTATTTATGTAATTTCAGGTGCTTTGGAATGATGATTTTCAGAACATCAAACTGAACACCCTAATTATTAATTATATATAACTGTTTTCCAAAATGTTGAAGAAGAAAAAAACATTTTTGCTGGTCATCTACATAATTCTTCTTTTGGCTGCTGCATTTTTGATTCGTCCTGCTGGTGACGACTGGTACACACTTTGTGCACCAAATTTCAATTTTAACTGGCGATATCTTCTACCTCAGAATGTTTTTTGGAGACCGATTGACGCTCTCATTGGAGGACTAGTGGCAAAATTTCCTCAGTTATTTCCCTTTATCAATCACTTCCTTGTCGTTGGTTTATTTTTAATAAATGCTACTTTAGTGTATTTAATCTTGAATATACTAAAAGTCAGTAAGGACATCATGAAGACATCATTTATTCTAGTAATTATTGGTGCTGGTTGCATGAATGCCCTTTTTTCCGTAGACAGTTTTAACCAGGTTGGAGCCAATGCTTTTGGTCTTCTCTCTATATATTCATTGTTGCGCAAACCGAATTCACACGTATGGCTGCTATGGTGTGTGTTTGCTTTGTTCTTTAAAGAATCTGGAATTGTTTTCTTTGTGGTGGCCCCATTTTTTTGTTGGCTAACTAAAAGAGGAAATCTGTCTTTCAGCATATCCAAGAAGAATTTAATTATGGGGATAGCAATTCTTGTAGGGCTGACTCTCTATTTCCTCATGAGAAAGTACTTGAACCAACAAGTTATATTAGAGAATGAGAAATATAGTATAAACCTATCCACAAATTTGATTGTCAACACATTAATGTTGCTTGGGGCTTCATTCACTGCCATTGACACAATAGCTCTGTTTGTTGAGAAGAATTGGATTGTTGTTACTGTGAGTCTATTACTCTCTGTGCCATTCTTGATCGTGTGTGGAAATATTATCTTCCACTCATTGAAAGACAAGGAAAATAGAATTCGGAATCTACTGTTATTCGCTCTAATTCTTGTCATTTCTAGCCCGCATATTGTGATGGGGCACGCTGGAGAACTGCACATATATCCATGCTATGTTAGTGTCATTTTAGTAATGGGTTACTTATTCCGCTATTGTTCACTGAATCTTAGGTTCGTTTCCATTGCTCTCATTTTATTTGCAATCGTATCTTATTGTGTTGACTGGCATAAATGGTATTATATACATGAACAGGGAGAGAAGGGACACCGGCTGGCTGAGAGAATTTATCAGAAACAAGAAGGAAAGCCAGAAAAGGTCCTTCTTATGATGCGCCAAAAAGGAAACAAATTTTATTCGGTGTTCTTAGTTTCTGACTATACCGCTTTCGGCAGAGGAAGAGCATTCCAGTTGCTTACAAATTTTGAGTATCCAAAAATAATTTATCCAGTATTAGTGAAATCTTCTCAGGTTACCGAAGAATTGGCTAATCAGTATATTGACGAACATGACATAACTCCCGACTGTCTGTGGTTAGTAGATAATGATTCCATATCTATTGTGCCATTGTCTCATTGATTATTTAGCATAAGCATGAATAAATGATTATGTGCATTATTTTGATTTCCGAACTCAAATTGTGAAGGCAGCATGATAAAGAATATCTTATTGCTGATTCGGCCTCATCAATGGCTGAAAAACGGGTTTGTGCTTATTCCCTTATTTTTTCATGGGGATATCCTTAATTTGGATTTATTGAGAATGAACGCCATATCATTCTTCTCTTTCTGCTTCATGGCAAGTTCTATCTATTGCCTTAACGACTATTGTGATGCAGACACAGATAAACATCATCCCACAAAAAGCAGGCGTCCCATTGCCTGTGGTGCAATAACAAAACTGACCGCACTACTCATTATGGCTGTATGTATTGTTGTCTCCATAATGATTGCTTATATCTTACCTTACCAAGAAAGGAGTTATCTTCAAGTAGTTGTTGGGACTTACTTGCTTATCAATATTGGTTATTGTCTGAAGCTAAAACAAAAACCAATCCTTGATGTATTTATACTATCTGTCGGTTTTGTCTTACGTATTTTTGCAGGAAGTTTGGGAGTAATTCCGCTTTCTCATTGGATTGTCCTGCTATCTTTCTTATTGGCACTTTTCCTTGCATTTGCCAAACGACGTGATGACGTTGTAATATATGAAAATACTGGAACAATAGTCCGTAAAAACATCAAGCGTTACAATCTTGAATTTATGAATCAAGTGATTGGCATCCTTGCATCAATTACGATGGTTTGTTATATTCTTTATACGGTCAGTCCAGAGGTAACCGAACGTTTTCACACCGATTATCTCTATCTCACCTCCATATTCGTGCTGGCTGGTATAATTCGATATCTGCAGATATCGATAGTGGACGTTAGAAGTGGTAGTCCAACAAAAGTGCTGATGAAGGACCATTTCATCCAGTTATGTATTGTCGGGTGGATTGCAGCTTTTGCTTTTATCATTTACCTAAGATAATAATGATGAATAAACGAACAGTTGCCGTTTTTGATTTTGACGGAACATTAACCAGGAAAGATACGTTTGCTGAATTTGTCAAGTTTGCCAAAGGACGTTTTGCTTTCTTTAAAGGCGTAATGTTATGCTCGCCATTCATTTTAGCATACAAATTAGGGTTTTATTCCAATGATAAAGCAAAAGAACGACTATTTTCCTATTTCTTTAAAGGGGAGTCATACCATTCTTTTCAGGAGCTCGGAAAGAAATTTCAGTCAGAAATCAAAAAATTTGAGAATAAAGATGTGGTTCGTCTGCTTCTTCGACACCTAAAGGAACAAAACCAAGTTTATGTCATTTCTGCAAGTATAGAGGAATGGGTACGTCCTTGGTGCGAGTCCCTTGGAATGGTCAAGGTATTAGGCACCCAAATTGAAGTAGATGGCAATGGATTTCTTACAGGAAAATTCCAGTCAGAAAACTGTTATGGGCAGGAAAAAGTAAACAGGTTAATGATGATAGAACCCAATCGCAAACAGTTTTACTTGTTAGCTTACGGTGATAGTCGTGGAGACAAGGAAATGATTGAATATGCAGATAAAGGAATATATATAAGATAGATTGTAGATGAACATCGTTATGATTATTTCGAGCGTTATGCTCAATTGCATTGCTCAATTGCTTATGAGGAAGGGGATGCTGCAGGTTGGTGAGGTTGATTTCACAAATCTATTCAATAATCTGGGAAACATGATTTCAAATCTTTGGCTCTGGGGTGCAATGCTTTGCTACATTTTAAGTATACTTTTATGGGTAGCAGTACTTAGTAAGGTGGAAGTCAGTTTTGCATATCCCTTCTCCAGCTTGGGGTTTGTGGTAGCTGCTGTTATTGGGTTCCTGGTATTTCATGAGCATCTATCACCATTGCGAATAGCGGGAATCATTGTGATTTGTGTCGGGTGCTATCTAATATATAAAAGTTGATAAAACTTGTATATCTATGAAAAAGAAGAAATGTTCTATTGGCACCATCTGTCTGATTGTCGTACTGGTATTTCTTGTTTCAGAGGTCATGCTTCGTGAGATTTGGGGCTTTGCCAATATGCCCTTATTTTATGCCAGCAGGGAATATGAATATATGACTTGCCCTAGTCAAGAAGGGGTTCGTTTCGGTAAACGGTTTTTCTTTAACACTTTCGGTCAGAGAAGCCAGGAGCCAGATAGCAGCAGAACTGTGATATTAGGATTGGGAGATAGTGTAATAAATGGTGGTGTACTGACTGATCAGGACAGTCTTGCAACGACTATTTTTTCCAAAGAAACCGGTAGTCAGATGCTGAACATATCTGCTGGAAGTTGGGGGCCTGACAATTGCGCCGCATATCTAAAGAAAATGGGATTGTTCAATGCAAAAGCATTATTTTTGGTAGTAAGCAGTCATGATGCTTACGACTGTATGGATTTTTCTCCCGTTGTTGGAGTGCATCCGTCTTATCCCGACAGCCAATATCTTTTGGCATGGAGTGAACTCGTATGCAGATATATATGGCCACGACTTTTCGGAAAAAAGAATGCCTCTTCAGATCCGGATCAAAAGGTTCTAAACGGAGAAATTAAAAAAAATGGTAAGGAATTCAATCCTGGATTTGAACAATTAAAGGAAATTGCAGATAGTGCTAACATTCCACTTTATGTCTGTTTGCACCCCGAAATAACAGAGATTAGGAAAGGTACTTATAATGATCAAGGTTTGACAATCATATCATGGTGTAAAAAACATGGTATTCAACCAATATTAGAATTAAATGAGGGAATCAAGGGAGATATGTACAGGGATAAAATTCATCCAAATGAAAGAGGACAAAAATTTCTTTCGCAATTAATGAGAAAACATATTAAATTGGAACAAAAATATTAAAACATAACAGAATGAAAAGTAAATTATTACTATTGTTTTCTATTTTGGCGCTTACATCAGATTTGAAAGCTACTGAAGGTGACACTTTCACCATATCAACCACAGAAGGGGTGGAAATGACTTTTGTTGTCACTAATGAGACGAATAAGACTGTAAGAGTCGGTGATGGAACAAATGCAGCAATTTCCAAAGCCACAACTGGAACTTTTAACATTCCTGAAACTATCATCTTTGGTGAGAATACTTACAATGTGACAAGCATTGCTACGAATGCATTTAAAGATTGTCAAACTATTACTTCTGTTTCAATTCCTGGGAGCATCACCAGTATCGGACAATCTGCTTTCTCAAATTGTATAAAACTAAAATCTGTTGGGTTGTCAGAGGGAATTCATTCTATTGGAGGTTTTTCTTTCTATAACTGTATCTCTTTAACATCAATTACATTTCCATCAACTATTTCCAGTATCGGAGGGCAGGCTTTTATCTACTGCAGAAGTATTAAAAAGATTGTGGTAAATATGGCTACACCGTTCAAATTTGGAAATAAAGCATTTAGTGGACTAAACGCTTTATGTGGACTACATGTTCCACAGGGAACTAAAAATTCATATATTGCCGCAGGATGGACCAACAGCATTTTCAAAGGTGGCGTAGTCGAAGGAGAAGACACACCTACTATTGGAAACACGTTTAAGATTGCCACAGAAGAAGGAGTGGAAATCACTTATTATGTGACAGATGTGGACAATCTTGTTGTTCAAGTCGGCAACGGCTCAGCTGCATGTGTTAATGCGTCAACAGCAGGAACGATAACAATACCGGCACAAATCAATTATGCAGGTGGTGCTTATCAGGTTTCTTCAATTGCCTCAAAAGCATTCATTAACTGCAACAAGATTGAAAAGGTGGTAATCCCTGCATCAGTAAAAGCAATTGGAACACAAGCATTCAATGGATGTGTATCCCTCCTGTCTGTAATCTCAAGAATAGAGGACCCCTTTGTATTTGGCGAGAACGCTTTCACAAACATCAATCAATATACAGGCTTGCATGTTCCAGAGGAGACGAAGGACGCATATATAGCTGCGGGATGGACTGATGAGGTCTTTCCTGGAGGAATCGTATATGGGGACGACACTCGTACACGTGGCTATTCTTTCACGAGCATTAACGAAGATGGTGTTGAAATCACCTATATCATTACAGATTTGGAAGCAAGGACAGTGCAAGTGGGTAATGGTTCCGTTTCGGCCATAAACTCTGAATTTGAAGGTCAACTCAGAATCCCATCAACGGTGCAACTTGAAGATGTGACTTATACCGTGAATTCGATTGGTTCAAAAGCATTCTATAATAGTACCGGTATGACCGCAGTTACAATACCAGAGTCCGTTTTGAGCATCGGCTCACATGCATTTGAGGGATGTACGGCATTAAAGTCTGTGTATGCCAGAATTCAAGATCCGTTCAATCTTGAGACGACAGCTTTCAATAAAGTAAATGCTCTTTGTGCGCTGCATGTGCCAGAAGGAACAAAGAATGCTTATATTGAAAATGGATGGACTAAAAGCATTTTCAAAGGTGGAGTGGTTGAAGGAGATGATGCTGTGACGAATGGATTCACCTTTACATCAAACACCACAGAGGGAATCGAGATGCTTTTCTCTGTCACAGATATTGATAACTTCACAGTTCAAGTTGGTGATGGTTTGTCTGCTGCAATTGACACACTCACAGCAAGTGGTGTTACAATTCCTGAGAAAGTAGAGTTAAATGGGAAAACGTTCACCGTGACGAAACTGGCAAATTACGCATTTAATGAATGTGCGTCAATCACAAATCTGCAGATTCCAGAGAGTGTTACATCTTTGGGAATCTATCTATGTAATGGTTGTTCCTCGTTGAAATCCGTGAACATACCAAGTAGTGTTACAGTTATTCCTAATCATTGTTTTTATGAATGTGTCAGTCTGAGAACTATTGATTTCCCTGAAGGACTGAAAACAATCGATGGGTATGCTTTCCATTCTTGCTTAAGCTTAACAGAAGTAATTATTCCTGAAGGTGTTACAGTTGTTGGCTATCAGTCATTCTTGTACTGCGACAATCTCACGAAGGTGGTTATTCCTTCTACGGTAACCAGCATCCCAAGAGCCGCATTCTATTGGGATTCAAAACTGAAGCATTTTATAATTAATGTTCCTGACCCTGGAGTATTCGGAAAAACCTTCAAGGAAATGGACATAATTGACTACGAGTATTTCTGTAGCAACATGGCACTGCATGTGCCGGAAGGCTCTATTGAAAAATATGCAGAATGGGGATGGACTACTGAGATGTTTCCTGGAGGTGTGGTAGTTGGTGCAGATACTCCTACGCTGAATGACACTTTCACTTTTAAAACAGTAGAAGGTGTGGAAGTAACAGCTTTTCTTACAAACTTGGAGAATCATACCATCCAGGTGGGGCTGGGCACCAGCGGGAATCCGGCGATTGACCAGGCGACTCAGGGAGTGGTGACCCTGCCCGACACCGTGGAGGCG